>Ga0105098_10000058_pt1 | contig 30204 bp, 17 predicted proteins | sample PPLLak21cMay2015_FD_79137 | JGI IMG/M metagenome (GOLD analysis project Ga0105098, IMG submission 79137) | Freshwater sediment microbial communities from Prairie Pothole Lake near Jamestown, North Dakota, USA - PPLs Lake P7 Core (1) Depth... | ecosystem: Environmental > Aquatic > Freshwater >... | reverse complement strand
GGTTCGCTCTCGTAGAGATCGATCAGATCGTTCCTGCCGGCCGGATTGATCTGCGAGTAGTATTCGTAGGCGCGGTCGCCGTCCCCGAGCAGGGTCTCCGCGATCATCGCCCAGGGATTGGGGTGCAGGAAGATGCCGCAATTCTCCTTCGTACCGGGGGGATAGGTCGTGATGCCGCCATAGCGGCGGTCAAAGCCGTTGTAGCCGGGTGTAGAGAGCTTGATGCCATACTTTGTGTTGAGGCGCTTGTAAACGGACTCCATCGCCTGGCGGGCGCGGTCGTCAGAGGCGAAGCCTGAAAGCACTGCCCAGGATTGTCCGTTGAGGTGGATCTGACCGTACTGATTCTTGTGCGAGCCGACGGGTGTGCCGTCATGGTCGAAGTACATCACGTACCATTCGCCGTCCCAGGCACACTCTTCGACGCGTGCCTTCATTTCGGCGTGCGCCTTGCGCCATTCGTCTGCTTCGTCCCTTCGACCCTGCTCAGGGCGTGCTTTGCGGCCCAGATACTCCAGGAGCGCGATGAACTCAGTCAAGGCGCGCCCGTACAGGTGAGCCGAGAAAAGTGACTCTGCCCCGGTCGCCAGGTTGATGGTGTCATTCCAGTCCGCGAAGCCGAGCAGGGGCAGGCCGTGTTGGCCGAGATCGCTGCGGGTGAAGGCCAGGGCGCGTTTAACGTGATCAAGCACGGGCGCGGTCTCGAGCGGATTCCCCTCCTTATCCTTTTCATAAAACGGGACCATCTCATCCAGGAGTGCGACATCTCCGGTTTCCTTGATGTACGCCGTCACACCCAGGATGCCCCACAAATGATCGTCGCTGTAATAGTGCGGATGATCTTCCATTTCGATCGAATCGCCAACGGTGCCTTCCATCGTCAGCGGATTGAAATTGTGCAGTGCCGAGCCATTCTGTTTTTGGAAGGAAAGCAGAGTCTTCAGGAAGTCTTTTACATTGGCGGGAATATTCGCCATTACACCCAGGATGTCTTGTGACGAGTCGCGAATGCCGATGCCGCGCGCCCCAAGCCCGAGCTGGTAATACGAAAGATAGCGCGACCACTGGCGGGTGATGAAACACTGATGCGGATTGTGGATGTTGAGAATGGCGTTCATCGCCGGGTCGGGCGTCGTGACTTGCAGGATGGACAGATAGCCATCCCAGAACTTTTTCATCTCCACGAGCGCCGCATCCACAGATGCCGGGTCACGATATGTTTCGATGCTTTGCTTTGCGGCTTCCAGGTTTTCTTCCTGACCCAATTGCGTGATGAGCCGTTTCGTCTCGCCCGGCTGAAGCGTGCCGAGATGGTGCATGAGCGCCGCGATGTTGTCCCCGCGCAACGCTTCGGTATCCGAAAGCTCCGGGCTTTGCAAGCTGACAGGGTTTGCCCACGTGCCATATTCGTTCCGGCCCAGGAATTTTTTGCGGTCTGTCTCGAACGATGAGGCGGGCAGATTGGAGGTGAAATAATTGACCCGGATATCGCGAAGCATAAATGGATACTGGATGAGCGCCGTGCAATCGCCGTTCTTGACCGCTTTCGAGGTCATGGTCTGCGGGATCCAATCGGCGTTGGTGAATTGTTTGAGCGCGTCGGGATGCGTGTATTCCAGCACCGGGATGGCGTCGATTTCGAGCGGCTGATCGCTGATATTGGTGATCCTGATATCGCGCACTTCGACCGCGCCATCGGTTGGAATGAAGATCGTCACTTCGGTGCGGAGCCCATAAAATTCGCTGAGGATGCGTGTGTAGTTGAGACCTACGCGGCACTCATACTTGTCATAGTCATCCAGCGTCGGCACAAAGAAGGGGGAGAAGACTTTGTATTTCGCCTCACCCCTAACCCCTTTCCCCGCTTCGTCTTCGCTGGCGCTCCGCTCAGCGCGATTGGGAGAGATGATACGCAGGTAAAGCGTTTCGCCTTTGAAATCAGAGGCAGGCATCTGCTGGATATATTTCGTGATGCGGTTGAAGGTCGGATCGTTCTTGCAGATCAACGCGCCGCCGGTGTGATCCACAAATCCGCCGAATTGCAGTGTGCCAATATAGTTGATCCACTTGGTGGGCGTGCGTGGGTCCGTGATGACGTATTCACGATTTGGATCGTCGAAGTAGCCGTAGTTCATGGTTTTCTCTCGAATCTGGTTTCAATCAACCTTGCAAAGGTTCTTATTACAAGGTTAATTCTGTTATCGAACGATGGCCTTAACCTTTACTGATTCGGTACCTTGTTTGGGCAATGGAATGATCGTGCCTTTAATGGATTTGCCATCCACTTCGAGCGAGACCTCATTCCCGGGGCCCTCTCGTTTCACGGAGATCTCGTAGCGGACTCCCCGGAAGTTGCGCCTCACTTCGAAGCCATTCCAACCCGACGGGATGACCGGCTTCACTTCCAGCCCATCGAACGCGGGATGGATGCCAAGGATGTGCTGCGTGATCGCCACATAATTCCACGCCGCGGTGCCGCTGAGCCAGGAGTTCTTGGCTTCGCCGGGTTTGACGGCATCCTTACCGGCGATCATCTGGGCATAGACGTACGGCTCGCACTTGTGCACCTCGCTGATCCCCTCCCGCGCCGACGGGTTGATGCGCGTGTAATAGTCGAACGCTTTGTCTCCGCGCCCGACAACCGTCTCGGCCACCATGATCCACGGGTTGGTGTGGCAGAAGACGCTGGCATTCTCTTTGTAGCCTTCCGGATAGGAGGAGATTTCGCCCAGGTGCAAATAATATTGAGTGAACGCAGGCTGGTGGACCACGATCCCGTGCTGGAAGGCAAGATGTTCCCCAACGGAATCGAGCGCTTTGACGGCATTGCCACTGCCGCTCTGCCCGTCAGGGCTTGGCGCGGCGTCCACGCCCAACCCGGCCATGACGCAGATGCCCTGCGGCTCGATGAAGATCCGGCCTTCCGTGTTTTCCTTCGAGCCCAGCGCATGACCGTAATCGTCATACGCCCGCCGGAACCATTCGCCATCCCAGCCCGCGGCCCAGACGATCTTTTCCATTTCGGCGGCAGACTTTTGTACTTTATCCACTTCTGCCTGATCGTTGCAATGTTCGGCAATGCCGGCCATTTCCTTACATGCCAGCACGAACAAGCCTGCGATGAAGACACTTTCTGCGACGGTGCCATCTTTGTTGGTCGTGGTCTGGAAAGATTGCCCCGGAGTATCAGAGAAACAATTCAGATTCAAACAGTCGTTCCAGTCCGCGCGCCCGATGAGCGGGAGCTTGTGCGGTCCGGGGCGGTCAAGGGTATATTGAATTGCACACTGTAAATGTTCGTAAAGCGGACTTTCGCTCCCGGGCTCGTTTTGATATTGCACTTGCTCATCGAGAATGGACCAGTCGCCGGTCTCCTTGAGATAGGCAGAGACAGCCAGTACCAGCCAAAGCGGATCGTCGTTGAACCCGGAGCCAACGTCGTTGTTGCCGCGCTTGGTGAGCGGTTGATACTGGTGGAACGCACCACCGTTCTTCAATTGCGTGGCAGAGACATCCAAAATACGTTCACGGGCACGTTCAGGGATCATATGGACGAAGCCGAGCAGGTCCTGGGTCGAATCACGGAAGCCCATGCCGCGTCCAATGCCGCTCTCGAAGTACGAGGCGGAGCGGCTCATGTTGAACGTCACCATGCATTGATAGGCATTCCAGATGTTGACCATGCGGTTCGTGTGCTCATCGGGCGTGGTCACCTGGATCTTGCCAAGTAACATGGTCCAGTAATCGCGCAGAGTGTTAAATGCTTTGTCGGCATTTTCAGACTTCAAATACTTTGCGATGATCGGTTTGACCGTTTTCTTGTTGATTACCTGCGAACCGGGCGGATCGAACTTATCATCTTTCGGGTTCTCCTGGTAGCCAAGGAGGAAGATCACCTGTTTCTGCTCTCCAGCCTTTAACTGGATTTTGACGTGATGGGAGCCTATAGGCTGCCAGCCAAGGGCTTCCGAGTTGCGCGACTTGCCCTCTTCCACTGCTAGGGGAGTATCCCAACCGCGATAGGGTCCGAGAAAGTCTTCGCGGGCAGTATCGAAGCCCGCCAGTTTTTCGGAACAGGCGAAGTAAGCGAAATGGTCGCGGCGCTCGCGGTATTCGCTTTTGTGATAGATCACAGTCAACCCCTCACCCCCATCCCCTCTCCCCTCAAGGGCGAGGGGGGCGATCTCCACCTGTCCAATGGAGTAATTGCGCTGGAAGTTGGTCGCGTCGTCGTTCGCGTCCCACAGGCAAAACTCGATGGCGGAGAACAGGCTCAGGTCCGCGTCGGAGGCGCTCTCGTTGGTCAGGGTCACCTGCCAGATCTCGAGGCTCTCTCCCAGCGGGACAAAATAGCGTGCCGAGAATTTGATCCCGTTGAGTTTGGATGTGATGATCGTATAGCCCTGGCCGTGGCGGCACTCGTATTCGTCGAGTTTGAGGCGGGTGGGCATCCACGAAGGAGACCAGTATTTGCCGCTGGTGTTATCGCGCAGATAAAGATAACGTCCACCCATGTCGAGCGGGGCGTTGTTATAGCGGTAGCGCGTCAGGCGGCGCAGGCGGGCATCCCTGTAAAAAGAATAACCGCCGGCTGTGTTCGAGATCAGCCCGAAGTATTCCTCGCAGCCCAGGTAGTTGATCCAGGGCAGGGGAGTGTCAGGGCGGGTGATTACATATTCACGTTGTGTGTCGTCAAAGTAGCCAAATTTCATGATGATTCCATTCCCGTAGGGGCGCTACGCAGCCCGCCCCTACCCATTAAATTTTTTCCAGCTCTTCCCCGATCTTCGCAAGCAGTGAAGCGGAGACGTAGGTCGGATGGTTGGTCGCGATCTGTTCGAGCGTCATTCCGGTTGCCATGGTCATATCATCGATATGCAGGAACCCCGCCAGGTGTTTGGAGAGGACCGCACGGCCATCGGGGTCGTCAAGCAATTGCCTAAGGGTCAGGCCCGTATGCAGGCGCGAGCCGCGCGGAGCGGGGGCGAGTGCGAAACCTGCGCTCAGACGGATGTCGCGGCTCGAGGAGCCGACCAGGATTTCGAAATCGCCGGGTTCCGTTGCCCACGCATTCTTCGCCACATCGAAGTACCACCAGGCTTCGCGATCCAGCGTGAAGGTAACGGTCTTCGTCTGTTTGGGCGCAAGTTCCAGTTTGGCGAAGGCTTTCAGTTCCTTCTCGGGCCGCGCCACGGTGGAACTGACGTCACGCACGTAGAGTTGAACCACTTCCTTGCCCGCGACTTTGCCGGTGTTGGTCACGTCCACACGCACTTTCAGTAATTCGTTCGGTGGGATGGATGTTGCACTCAAGCGCAGGTTGCTGTATTTGAATGTGGTGTACGAAAGTCCGTGCCCGAAGGGGAAGAGGGGGGCGAGTTCTTTTTTATCATAGTAACGATAGCCGACGAAAATGCCTTCGCCATAACGGACTTTGCCATGCTCACCCGGGTAATTCGTATACGCCGGGTTATCCTGCAAGCGGACCGGGAATGTGGTGGGCAACTTGCCGGATGGATTCACATCGCCAAACAAAATATCGGCGAGGGCATTGCCCTGTTCCTGACTATCGTACCAGAGTTGCAGCACAGCCGGCACTTTATCGATCCACGGCATTTCAACGGGAGAGCCCACGTTCAAAACGACAATGGTATTCTTGTTCGCTTTGGCAACACGTTCGATGAGTTCGTTCTGCGCGCCGGGCAATTTCATATCCACACGGTCGGAGCCTTCCGTTTCCCATTCGCCGTTCAAGCCCGCCACCAGTACAACCACATCGGACTTCTTCGCGAGTTTGACGGCTTCCGCAATCGTGTCCTTCGCGTGAGGCGGCTGATGACCCAGGGAAAGCGCGCGCCAGCGCGGGTTCCCTTTCCAGTAATATTCGACTTTGATCGGGTACGCTTTACCGCCTTCGAGCTTGAGGTCCGCAGTGAGTTGTTTCGCCATATCCGAGTCGGAGGTGTGGTCGATCACAAGTTTGTCGTCGAGGTAGAGCTTTGCCCAGCCCACGGCGGACAGAGCAAGTGTATGCGTGCCGCTTTCCGGAGGGGTGAAGAGTCCTTCCAGGCGAAGAGAGAATGCTTCCTGGTCCACGTTCGGGACTGTATTTTCGAACCAGCCATATTGCACGCGTGTCGTCACCTCGGTATGAACCGGATCACCGGCAAGCTCGGTCCCGTTGAACAGACTCAGGCGAAGGCCGCGGCGCCCATTGGGCGTGGACAGCGTTTCGGGCGCAGGAGCAAGCATGTTTTTGTAGATGAAGCAACCGGGTGCGGTCTCTACCCTGATTTTTTTGCCCGCGCGGTTCCTGATTCCTTCGTAGGGCGGGACCGCATAGTGCGGTGTAACATTTGAACTGCCGCCGCCGAGGATCTGCGCGCTGCTGGCGTAGGGCCCGATCACTGCGATGGACTTGACCTTCTTGAGCGGAAGCGTCCCATCATTCTTGAGCAGGACAATCGCCTCGCGCGCCGCCTCTCGGATGATCCTGCGATGCTGAGGCTTGTTCTCGGCCCGTTCAGGCTGGAGTTCGGGGTTTTCGAACAGCCCGGCCTTTTCCAGCACGCACAGCAGGCGGCGGACTTTATCGTCGAGCGCCGCTTCCGTCAATGTGCTTTTGGCAAGCGCGTCCCGGACGTGTTCCTCGCTCATCCAACGCGCAGGCCCCGGCATCTCCAGGTCGAGTCCGCCTGTGGGGACATTGGAGTCATATGTGCCGAACCAATCGGACATGACCAGGCCGTCGTATTTCCATTCGCCTTTCAGGATCTCGAGCAGCGTGTGATCGTTCTGGCAGGCATAGGTCCCATTGACACGGTTGTAGGCGGACATGACAGACCAGGGATTCGAATTGCGGATCGCGATGCGAAACGGCTCCAGATAGATTTCACGCAGGGTGCGCTCGTCCACTTCAGAGCTCATGGAGTGGCGTTCATATTCCTGATCGTTCGCCACGAAATGTTTGATGCACGCGCCGACGCCCCTGCTCTGGATGCCTTTGATGTAGGCCGATGCCAGCATGCCGCTTAGGAACGGGTCCTCGGAGTAGCATTCGAAGTTGCGCCCTGCCACGGGCGTACGGTGGATGTTGACCGTGGGCGCGAGCAGGATATGCGCGCCTTTGGCTTTGAGCTCATCCGCGAGCACATTGCCGACTTTTTCCACCAGTTCAGGATTCCAGGTGGCGCCCAGGGCAATCCCGACCGGCGTGGCAACGGACGCGGGTCCCATGTTGCCCCATGCGCCGCGCGCCCCGTTGGGTCCGTCGGTCACCTTGAACTGTGGGATGCCCAGCCGCGGCACAGGGACGCTGTGCCACAGGTCCGCGCCTGCGAGCATGGAGATTTTTTCTTCGAGCGTCATTTGTCCTAGAAGTTCGTCAGTACGAGACATGGTTTCTCCGGAAGGATGAAGTAGGAAGGCTGAAGGATGAATTTTCTTTCAGAAAGAGAAGGGTGTAAACCTTTGCAAGGCTTTAAGGCGTATCTTTGAATTCCGAGAGCTTTGGCCCGGGTGACCCGACATCAGTTCCCTGCAAATACTTTGCATAGGCATCGAGGAGGAATGGGGTTGGATTTTTGTAGAACTCCTCCGGGTCGATCTCAAATTTTGCGTAGTCAGGGATCGGTTGGATCTGGGGGTTGGTCCCCGCAAAGTCGCGAATCACTTTTGCATGAGGTTTGAGAGAGCCATCCGGTCGTACGAGGCCGAAGAACCGTTCGTGCTGGGCGTTATTGCAGGGAGGCAGGTCCCACAACTCGGGGATGTAATCGGCATAGCACCAGATCATTGCGCCGGTCGCGCCGCTGTCCTGAAGTTTGGGCAGTGTGGCGCCAATGAACTCCGCAAAATCCTCTTCAGACGCCATGAACTGTTCACGCTCCCGGCCGTTGGTCTCTGTCCATTTCATGATGTGCGAAGGTTCTCCCGGTTGGGCTGTGCAGCCGCCGAACTCCTCCATCAGGATGGGCTTGCCAGCCAGGGCCGCGGTCACGGCGCAGGTGAATGGAACAAAATCCGGGTCGAGCGGCCTGCGCGCCCAAGGCGTGTACATGGGATACGAGTGCATCACGGCAATATCTGTGTGTTTGTAGATTTTGTCGATTCGCAGGCCCGTATCGACGTGCAGCTCAGCGCTGTGCAGCCCGATCGTGACGGGGTGATTGGGGTCGATGCTTTTGATCAGATCGACCATTTGCTTGACCCAGGCCGCGCCTTCATCGGAGGTCAGGGGCCAGGCAAACAGGTCCGGCTCGTTGCCAAGATTCCACAGCCAGATGGCTTTATGATCCTTGAGTCTCTCTACCACGGTTTTGATCAGGAGGCGCTCGGCTTTGATCGCCTCCTCATGGTGGAACATGTTGTAGTAGCCCTGTGGCGTTGGTTTGCCATCGCTGATGATATCCCGAAGTAATCCCATAAACGGATCTTTATAGGGATGGTCTGTGCCCCCGAGCAGCCAGCGCGGACTCCAGTTCGGTCCGCTCATATGGCCGGTAAAGAAGGTGACATTGAGTCCAAGGTTGTGTTCCGCGGCAATATCTGCGACGGTTACCAGATGATCCAGCGCCTCTTTCGAAACGGAATCCGGCTCGGGTTGGAAGTCGTCCCACAACAAAAACAAGCGGACGATCTTCAAACCAATTTCGCGGATAACACTAAATTCTTCGCGTACTTCGCCTGCGTCGAAGTTGTTCCACCAGTACATGGCTTTTCGGCGAGGCCAATAGTTGACACCTAACGTAAAAGGTTCGGACATTTATAAAACTCCTTCTAAAGCTCCGAGGTTGTTTTTACAAAATCGAGTACTTCATCCAATTTGGTAAATGCCAGAGCCGTGACCGTGTCGGCTCCGCCGTAGTAGAGGGCGATCCGTCCGGTGGGTTCATCGTACAGGGTGGCGCAGGGGAACGCCACGTTGGGCACATCGCCCACACATTCATAATAGGTTTGGGGTGAAAGCAAATAGGGACCGCCGCGCGCGATCACTTTCCAGGGTTGGTCCAGATCGAGCAGGGCTGCTCCAAAGCTGTAGACAAAGCCGTTGCAGGATGTGAGAACGCCGTGATAGAACAACAGCCAGCCCTCGGAGGTTTCGATGGGAACGGGTCCCGCTCCGACCTTTGTGCTTTGCCAGCCGTCTTTGGTGCCCATCACGAAACGATGCTCGCCCCAATGGATCATGTCAGGACTTTGACTCAAGTAAATGTCACCGAAGGGCGTATGTCCGTTATCGCTCGGGCGGCTGAACATCACATACTTGTCCTTGATCTTGCGCGGGAAAAGCACGCCATTTCGATTGAACGGCAACAGCGCGTTCTCCAGGAAGGTGAACTTCTCGAAATCAAGCGTATAACCAATCCCGATGGTAGGACCATGATAGCCATTGCACCAGCTTACATAGTAACGGTCTTCGAGCCAGACGACACGCGGGTCATAGCGATATTGGAACCAGCCTATCTCGGGGTCATCGCACTCCCATTCAATCGGGTCGTTGTCCAGGTTCCAGTGGATGCCGTCATCGCTGAATCCGCGGTTGAGATTCATCTCCCGCTTTTTGTTGTCACAGCGAAAGACTCCTGCAAACTTGCCATTGAACGGGACAACAGCACTGTTGAAGATGCTGTTCGAGGACGGGATCAGGTTGCGCGGAATGATAGGGTTCATATCATAGCGCCAGACAACATCAGAATTGCCCGCAGGTCGTTCCTGCCAGGGGATGTTGGGAAGAGCATTAGTAGACATCTTTGATAAATCCTTCATAAAGATTATTGTCGGAGCATTTTACCCCAGTGTCAGATTGAGGCGTTGCGTAAGCGCTCTCATGGTCTCAGTCAAAATTGTATCCAGGTCTGCTTCTTTGTCGTCCAGAATTGTTTTCGCGATCAGGCTCAACTCCTGACTGAATTGATTTTCAATGCGGCGCCAGAGTGGGATGGTGCGATAGGTGCGTGAGGAGGAAACGAGCTGGATCATTACCGGTCGCAGAGGATGATCAGGAGGGATCAGTTCGTCGAGGGCATCGACGCGGGTCGGCAGGATGTGGGATCTGCGCCCTGCTTCCAGCATGGTACTCTTGCGCGTCAGGAATTCTGCCAGTTTGAACGCGGCTTCGAGCCGGTCAGGGTAACCATATGTGTGTCTCCAGATGACAAGGTTCCCGCCACCGGACCATGGAATGCTCATGACGCTGGCGGCACCAATGTTCCTTGCTTCCGCTGTATCCTCCTGCAAATGCATCATAATCGAGCGGACGTCTGTCAGCACTGCGGCCGCTTTTCCCTGCATCAACATTTGCATCGAACGATTCGTGCTCATTGTGTGATCAACCCTGGGTTGACGGCGCAGGAGTCTGAAATAAGCTTTCAGCCCGGCCAGGGTGGCCGGTGAATCGAAGAGGACCTGCTTGCCACGATTATCGATCAACTGTCCGCCTGAACTCCAGATCCAGGAAGCCGCCGTGTGGACAAAATCATTGAACGGGAAGGGAACGTATGTCATCAGCCAGGCATTCTCGACACTGTTAAGTTCTTCGAGCTTATTGACCGTTTCTTCAAGCGCCTGGGGTGTTGCAAAGGCTGTTGTGCCATCCAGTCCGGCTTTTTGAAGCAGGTCGCGTCGATAGGCGACTGCATACGTGTACGTACTAAGCGGAATTGCCCAGGCGTGCCTGTCCTCCTCCACCATCACGCTTTCCCAGGCAGAATGAACAAAAGACTCTTCGCCGCCTATTTTGGTGATGACATGGGGTGGGATGGGACGCAGGGAATTCATGCTGACCAGACTGCTGACCCAGGTGGAGCCGACATGGGATATGTCCGCGCCCTGCCCATGCGTGGAGATGTTGATCAGTTCCTGCCAGGCGTTGCCCCACTGCATGCGGGTGAGTTTCACTTCTATCCCCGTCTGCTTCGTGAAGCTTTTCAGCAACTCAAGCTGAAGATCATGATCAGCATCTGTATCTGAGATGGCAGTGAATTCGATGGTTGTCATGTTGACCTCAAAGAAATCGTTTCTGGAAATTGTTTTGAAAATAGAGATCGGGAGAGCCTAAAAGTTTTCATTGCATTCTATTCAAGCGTCAGATTGAGGCGCTCCGTAAGCCTCTTCATGCTGGCCCCATCCAGACCTGCCCACGCAAGCATGTCACGTCGATAAGCGATCGCATAGACGGCAGGTTATTTCCGGAATTGAGGCAGGTATTCTTGATGAATGTCCAGGATGTCGTCGAGCACTGCCTGTATTTTATCTCCTTTGGGTCCCAGGGGATGCGCCAACAATGCCTGGTATGCGGCATCGCGGTCTCCATGGACAGCCGCTTCCACGGTCAGTAATTCATATGCTTTCACCGCCGCGATCAGACCGAAGCATGAGGCAGGCAGAGGTTCAGCAGGGATGGGTGTCACTCCACTTTTTCTGACGGTGGCTGGAATTTCCAGCACCCAGTCTGCGGGCCATTCCTTGACCGCGCCGCTATTCCTGATATTTACCACATGAGTCTCCCCCAAATCATTGTAATGAGCGTTTAGTAACTGTGTCGCAACGGTCGAGTAGTACGCGCCGCCGCGCTTCATGAGATCCGCGGGAGGTTCTTTCAAACCCGGATCGGCATATTGACGCAGGAGTTCTTTCTCCACTTCGATCACTTCCTCGGCGCGTGAGGGAGGCCAATTCTGCTGATGCTTCAATTTTTTGTCTGTGTAATAGAAATACTGGAGATAATAGTTCGGGATCATCCGCAGGACTTCGATGGTGCGGGGCTCCCATTCAGGTTCCTCTTCCTTTTTGAGTTCCGTGATGAAGCTCGCGATGACCTGGGGCCAGACGTCTTCTCCGTCAATCGTAAAGCCGCGATGCCACGACAGATGATTCAAGCCAAGAGTCTTAAGCTCGGTATGATCCGGATCGATCTTTTTTCCGGTTGCCTGTTCGAGGCTTTCGAGGATGTGCATTTTCGCTGTGATTGGCACATTGCACACCCCAACGGCCGGGACATCCGGTGCATACGTAGTCAGCGCTTGTGTGACCAGACCGGCGGGATTTGTGAAATTGACGAGCATCGTTCCGGGTTTGGCGACTTCCCGGATGTCCTGTGCGATCTTCAAGATCACAGGGATGGTGCGCAATGCTTTGCCCATGCCGCCGATGCCGGTCGTTTCCTGGCCGATCAGTCCGTGGCGCAGACCGAGATATTCATCACGCCGGCGCGCTTCCATGTGACCGACACGTAGTTGTGTGGTCACATAGTCCGCGCCTTGAATGGCTTCTTTTTGATCAGTGGAAAGGATCACTTTGAATGGCGAGCCTCTGGCTGCCACCATACGTTGAGCGAAGCCGCCGACGACTTTTAATCGCGCCTCATCAATGTCCATCAGCCACAGTTCGTTGAGCGGGAATTCAGTCACCCGGTCGAGAAAGCCATTAACGAGTTCCGGGGTGTAGGTCGAGCCACCGCCAATCACTGTAACTTTGAGCATGCTATTTTTCAACCCCGGGGATCAGGGCAGCCTGCAGAAAGAACCGTTGATCAACAACGATCACGGCAACTTCATCTAATTCACGCGGCAGGCAGGCATGCAGACAGCCAATGCTTTGAAATCCCGCGTTCATAGGTGGCACCCACAGGAACGGCGGTAAATAATCTCGGTGGGAAGGATATCGGCTTCTTTCACCGGTTGATTCTCCAGGATGGAAAATAATCTTTCCGCGGCAAGCCTTCCGACGGATTCGGTCGGGGCGCGGACAGTCGTCAACGCCGGGTTCAAAAACGGCGCGACGGCCAGGTCGTCAAATCCGACAACTGCTATGTCGTCGGGGACCTTATAGCCATGTTCGTGCAAGGCTTTCAGGACTCCAACGGCAGCATCATCGTCGCCCGCAAAGATGGCATCGAACGCGACCTGTTTTCCGTTGCCCAGGAAATCGTGCAAGGCTTGATAGGCTGTATCTCGTCCGAATAGTCCATTCAGGATCAGATTTTCATCGCAAGGAATCCCGTTTTTCGACAGCGCAGTTTTATAACCTGCCTCGCGCTGAACTGAATCCTCCTGGTGGATGGGACCACGCATAAATACGATGCGACGTTTCCCATGTATCTGGATAAGATGTTCTATTAATTTGTATGTAATCTCTGTGTTCTCAACCGTGACACTGGGGATATTCAAAGAGGGAGGAGAGGTGCGGTACAGCAACACCATGGGAAAGCCACTTGCAGTCAGATTTGCGAGGTCTTCGTCTGTGAGACCATCTGCAAAGATCAACAACCCATCTGTATTATGTGGCCCGATGGGTGGTTGCATTGTATTTTGATTCGTTGCGTGATAGGTGGCTACGATCAAGTTATACCCCTTTGCGCGGACAACCATCTCCACGCCGTTTAGAAGGGGAACGAAGAAATCATTGTGCAGATTTCTGAGCAATATGCCAATGACACGTGTTTTTCGGGATGCCAGATGACGGGCCGCTGCATGTGGTACATACCGCAGGTCAGTCATGACTTTACGCAAGCGATCTGCAACCTCGGTTGAAACCGGTGCATTTCGATTGATATAGCGGCTTACGGTGGCTACCGAAACACCTGCTTGTCGGGCCACATCGCGGATTGTAACGGAGGAGGAGCGTCGAGTCATGATATGTAACCGTTTACAGTAACCGTTTACATTATTTCACAACTCATTTCGACAGTCAAGCCGCGTTCTTCTTAAAAAGCATTGCAATTCTTCCTACGATCAGGTGAAGGAGAGCTTGCGCGCGAAATGTCTTTATTGAAAAATCAGGGGCGATACAGAGTGGGGAGTCAATTATGACTGGATAACTCCATTATGCCAGGTGTTTACACTTGGTGTGTTTGGGACAATTACTGATATCTGTTGGCCTGCATATTGTACAATTCCATATATCTCCCTCCTAGAGCCATCAATTGATTATGAGATCCATATTCTGTCACTTTTCCATCTTCCAGTACAGCAATCCAGTTTGCCATACGCACAGTGCTGAAACGATGTGAGATCAGTAGACTAGTCTTGCCGGCCACCAGTTCTACGAAGCGATTGTATATGTCATACTCTGCCTGTGCATCCAGGGCAGCGGTCGGCTCATCTAAAATCAAGAAATTGGCGTTACGCATGAACATACGTGCCAGGGCAATTTTTTGCCATTCGCCACCGGATAGATCCACGTTCACTCCATCCTTATCTTTCCCCCCAAACATTAGACTAACCTGTGTTTGATAGCCCTGAGGCAGTTGCTCTATTCTTTCATGGATACCCGCCTTCATAGCTGCTTGTCGAACGCGTTCAATATTCTCGATATGCTGGACATCGCCCAAGCCAATATTCTCTTGAGCGGCCAAATCATAGTGCATGAAATCTTGAAAAACAATACCCAGTTGACGGCGTAATTCGATTGGGTCAAACTCTCGAATATCGATCCCGTCCCATAAAATTTGTCCCTCCACCGGATCATAAAGCCGCGTCAATAATTTCACGATGGTCGTCTTTCCGGCACCGTTCAAACCAACCAGTGCCAAACACTGTCCGGCTGGTATTATAAAACTGACATCGTGGAGAACCCACGGATGTCTCTCACTATAGCGGAAAGAGACATGCCGAAATTCAATTCTATCCTCTAAATCTCTCATCGTTTTAGGATGACTGGCAAGGGGTATTGGCTGTGGGAGTGCCAGTAATTTCTGGAAATAAGTATAAAACAGTGCATCCTGGTTTAAACCGGAAAGCGATACAACAATTCCAATCAAAGCACTATTCACAGCCTCAGCAGTACTGATATATAGAGTAACATCTCCAAAACTAATCTGTTTTGAGAATGCCTGCAATACCACTACAACAAATATAATCCAGGACACAAGACTTGAAAAAACACTCAAAATAAGATTCCAGCGAGTCTCATGTAATTGTTGCTGACGTTCCGCGTTCTGAGTAAATTCAAAAAGTCGTAAAAGCCTCTTTAAGAAGAAACTTCCTAAATTAAACAGGCGGATTTCTTTGGCCGCCTCGGGATTCGAGAGGATGGAACTATAAAAAAATCTTTCCCGATGCTGAGGGCTCAATCCAAAAGCTAATCCAAAACGTTGATATCCAAACTTGATTTGTGTGTATAGGTGCGGAAGAGCGGACAGGAATACCAATAGCGCCAACAGGGGATTGAACGCAAGTAATACTCCTAAAAAACTGATCAGGGTCACAAGGCCCTGTCCAAGGCTCATCATTCCATCAATGATCCCAAATGTGCTCTGCTCCGCGCCTTCTTGGGCCAGTCGAATCGTGTCATACAGATTTGGATCTTCAAAATAAGCTATTCCGACAAAGCTATTGACCTTTTCGTAAACAATCGAATTGATTCTGATAGTCAAGCGCCGTACAAGCTCGGCATTCAGATAACTTTGGGTTGCAGACAGTGCTTGACTGCCGAGAGCCAATATAGCTTGGATTATTAAAAGTTCCGCTAAATAAGCCCATGGAATGCTGTCATTACTTGATAGACCTTTCTCCAGCGCATCGAAAAGAAGTTTAATGATCCAGGCCATTGCTAGCGGCATACCCCCCTGAAGCACAACGATGATAGACAAACCCAAGAGTGCGGCTGGATACGTTTGCCAGATCAACTTTATACTTTTGCCGATGGAATTCACATATTGGCTAATGTTGCTAATAGCGGTTCTGATCATAAGTTGTTGCGCGCGTGTAGCGTGTAGCTAGTCGAGGCCCCAGTTGGCATGTTCCTCTGGCGGAGCATCATTCCGATGCTGAAGCCTAACCAAAGAAATGCCTGAAATTAAATGTAGTGGTATTGGCCCAAAAAGAACAGAATCAACAGAGTAGGGACCATCCCCTCGGATAAAACAATAACCGGGCGGAATATGCCAGGTTAGATTACCTTGTTCATCACATCGAGATTCTGCAAATGCTCTCACTCTCTCCTGCAACTCCGCAATGGGAATGACTATAGTATCACCAGGCAAACCAATCAGGCGTTTGACAATATAGTGTATATGCTGGGGGATTTGATTTTGTGATTGATCGTCTTCAACGTTGCCCGTGCCCTGGTGATCGTCATTGGCAGGTGGTCGGGGAGTCTGTTGAGAGCTAAGATAAGGACCCAAAGTATTCAAATCACAGATTACTATTTGACCCTTATGTAAAGATCGTATTGGATACTTGCGTAATGCCAGGATTCGATCTCCGCAAATTAGGGTAGGGTACATGCTATATCCTTGTATGGTAGCAATGAGCAGACGTGACCTCAAAAAAATGAGGGTGAATAAGATCAAGAAAACACACAGAATGGCAACCAACAACATGGTTTTTATCATATGACCCGGCAGGATTAGCAATCTACTTTTTAGTATCGCTAGTTATGCTTAAATACATCGATTTATTGCTACACAGTATTATAGAGTAGAGGCGTTGTTTATACGCCTCTACTCCCTTGCAAGTGGCCGTTTCTGAACGACAGTACGACCGCTACGTTTTCTCATCACTTCTAAAATGGTCATGCCCTAGCTCATGATACAAGGTTATGGGCAAGGCCCCATGCCGCACGCGATTATTGCTGGACAGTCCCTTGTGAACACGCAGGTAGGAAATGAGTCACCAATCCCACATTGCCCGCATCCCTGTGAAGCAGATCCACTACAGTAGGCACACCATTTTTTGCATTTGAGCGGCATTTTTCCGCCCATTGAGCAAGTGTAACAGGTTCTCCAACATCCCGCAGCGGCAGCAACGGCGTGGGGAACGACCTTGTCGAGAATTGCGTTAGCCAGGGACATGATGCTCCCGGAGCGGCTGGCGATTGCGTCCACTTTCATCAAGAATTTGTCTGTGAATGTATTCATTGGATCCTTTCTTTCTAGCCTAATTTGTTTTTGATCGATGCAGGTAGAAATATTATGCGTATTGCCTTCAAATAATCACCACCTCCTTACGCTTATCCCTATTTGGTCCACCCTTCAACCAATTGATCCCATTCCTTTCCCAGGAAGCCTGCAGCCTGTACCTTGCCCTGTTCATTAATCACGCAATACTGAGGTGTGCCCATTACTTTGTAATCCGTAATGAAGGCAGAGTCTCCGCTAGGCACAGTTAATACGGGTAGTTGAATTGAATACTCCTTGGCAAATGCCCGTGTCGCCTCCGTGTCGGCCAGCGACACCAGTACGAGATCCACGCCTTTTTGTTTCATCTTTGGCCCCAGCGCCTCCCATTCAGGGAGTTTTTCGATGCAGTGGGAGCAGGTAGGCGCAACGAACATAAGCGCCACTTTTTGTTGGGCAAACGTAGCTAGAGACACTTTCTCTCCATCGAGACGTTCGACCTCGAAATTAGGGGCATGAGTGCCTGCTTGTAGCAGTTCAATATTCGGTAGCATTCGATTCAGCCGGCGAACTGCTGCCAAGGTAAGCAGTAAATTAAATAGCACTACCACCCATAGCAAAATTACATTGATTATTAATATAGTATTCATGAGGCTGCCTCCATTTTTTGATGATGTTCGACTCGCTGAATGCGAAAATCAGCGCCAACGCAACAATTGCACAATCTCTTCTAATTGAGTCCATACTGTAATAAAAATAACCGCGACCACTAATACTAATCCCCACTCCAGGATGCCGAAAGAAACCAAATCTTTTTGGGGTGTGAGCGCAGCACCCCAGCCACCCAGCGCGCAAGCCAGAAAACCGATATTCCGAATGATGTCGTAAGACGTGACTGGTTTCTCCGAGGGGCCAAAACAATTGCAGGATATGTTGATCTTCCTTACTAACACAGAAGCCAACGCAATACTGAAAACAGTCAGTAGCAGCGCCGCGAGCAGGAATCCCCACCTGAGCAGCGACCCACCGAGTAGCATCATGACCACCACTCCCAGTTCAGCACTTAAGAACAAAACCGTCGCGGGTCGGTAAAGCCAGGACGGTAACAGCTTAAAGCGTATGACGGCTTGTTCAAAAGCCCTAAAATCGCGCAGCTTTCCCACGAATGACCAGGCAAACATTAGTCCAGTGGTTAGACGGCAAAAATTTAGCAAGAATAACCAAATCATTAGTCACCTATTTAGTTGTTGATATCCCATTACGTCTAAGAATTTCACTACTCCCGCTCTTCTCAGTCTAGACAAGTATAACACACTTGCCGGTGTGTTGTATAAACAAATTCTATATCCGACCTTACCCAACATCCAGTTACGAGCATGGGGTGCTAAAGAACCGCTGGGATTGAAGCCCTAGTGGTGCCCACTTATGTGCTTAAAAAGAACGGGCATCCGCAAGGGGATGCCCATCCAGTGTAGCTCTATGGCCGCAAAATCAACTCTTATAATCGAGATATTTCAACCCCGAGCCGGTATTGAATAATATGATCCGTTCTTCCGGATGCACCCAGCCCTGTTTAATAAGTTCCTTCAGCGCGGCGAGCGTCGCTGCGCCCTCGGGGGCGGCAAAGATACCCTCCATGCCGGCCAGTTGTTTTTGAGATTCGAGGATGGCTTCATCACTCACCGCAACGGCTGTGCCTTCACTATCATAGATGTTTTGAAGAATCAGGTGATCGGCAAAACTCTTTGGAACACGCAAGCCCGAAGCCAGAGTCTGAGCATTGATCCAGAAGTCACAGAACGTCGCTCTTTTTTCGAAGGCTTTCACAACCGGGGCACAACCCTCCGCCTGCACGGAAACCATGCGCGGGCGTTTTGTGTTTTCGAGCCAGCCGAGCGCTTCAAGTTCTGCAAAGGCCTTCCACATACCGACCAGGCCTGTGCCGCCACCGGTGGGATAGATGATGACCTCAGGCAAGGCCCAATCGAATGCCTCTGCCAATTCATAGCCCATCACCTTTTTCCCTTCCACGCGATAGGGTTCCTTAAACGTGGAAACATCGAACCAGCCTTCGGCGCGTGCTTTTTCGCCGGCCATGCCGGCGGCATCGCTGATCAAGCCGTCCACCAAAACCACCTCTGCCCCAGCCATGCGGCTCTCTTCGATATTGGCATGCGGGGTATCTTTTGGCATAAAGATGTGAGCTTTTATGCCTGCCCGCGCGGCATAAGCCGCCATGGCTCCACCTGCGTTCCCGGCCGTCGGGATGATCACTTTTTCCACCCCCAGCTCTTTTGCCTTCGAAACGGCTGCGCCCAGGCCGCGTGCTTTAAATGTGCCGGTCGGATTACTGCTTTCATCCTTGACATAAAGATTCGAAAGCCCCAACTGTTTTTCCAGGCGAGGCAGGGAAAGTAAGGGCGTGTCTCCTTCTCCCAGGAAGACTTGATTTTCTTCCTCGAGAACCGGGAGCAGTTCGCGCCAGCGCCACATACCCTTTTTGCGACGCGTGATTTCATCCCGGTCAACTTTTAGACGAGCTTGCTCTAAATCATATACCGATAAGAGCGGTGACTGGCAGATCGGGCAAAAAGTATGAACCTCACGATGATCATAATGTTTATTACAGCCAGAACATTCGAGATGAGTGATGTAGGATGGCATCATCGGCCTGAGTGTGTTAACACGGGTTGGAAGAGAATCTCTATGACCTTTGTTTTCCGCATTGATATGGCCATTTCTACGGCATAGGGACGAATGCTTCCACTCGTGCCCACAGCTCGCGAATATTGATCGGTTTGGACATGTATACGTCACAACCGGCTTCCAATGCCTTTTCGGCATCGCCCTTGAGCGCGTTGGCCGTGATGGCGATAATGGGGATACGTGTCAGGGCAGACTTCGAGCTGTGTCGCAGGCGCCGCGCAACCTCATAGCCATCGATGTCTGGCAGATTGATATCCAGCAATATCAAATCCACCTCTTCGTTCTCTGCAATTTCGAGACCGCTCAATCCGTTTACGCCTTTCAACAGGCGATAGCCGCGAGCCTCCAGAGCACGTTGGACCAGCATCATGTTATCGTGATTATCTTCAATGTAAAGGATATTGTGACCCATAGAATAGTTCTCCTTACTCCGCACTTTTCTCTTCGAGGACCTGTACCACCTCGTCCACAAACTTGCGCGGAGGCAACGATCCTTTTTGATATACGGCTTCAATATGGCCGTTCAATCGTTTTCGCTCATCCGGTGTAATATCTTTCGCACTGACGACGACCACCGGAATATCTTTGGTGCGCGGATCAAGCTTTAGTTCCTCCACCAGGCCGAACCCATCGATCCCGGGCATGGTGAGGTCGGTAACGATCAGGTCGGGCAATTTTTGGCGTGCCTGTGCCAGACCTTCCCAGCCATCTTTGGCATGGTAAACCCGATACTTCTTGTGTCCTTCGAGCAGGCGCCGGATCAGCAGCGCATCATCAGCATTATCATCGACCAGCAGGACCGAAGTGGTCTTTTCATCCAGATTTTCCAGCGCAGCTTGCAGTCCCTCACGGGGGGCGGGAGATTGATCCTTGCTGAGGTGGACATCGACTGCCCACTGGTCGCCAAGCACATGTTTCTCGACGGGGAATGTGTGCCCTGTGGCGTTGACGACCACCAGTTCATCCGCTTGGATGGCTCCATTGCCAATCATCTTTTCGAGGCCCGCGAAGGCGACCGCGGCTGCCGGTTCAACAGCTGTCCCCTCACTTTTGGCGAGGGCGCGCATGGCGGAGAATGCCTCGGCATCGGTTACAGATTCCATCACCCCGCCATGTTGCTGTGTGATCTGCCACAGGTAAGTATACGCCATACCAGGGTCGCCCGTCGACAGGATGATGATGCTTGTATTTGGGATCACGGCTTCCGCCACATCCTTGCCGGCTTTGAATGCCTCGACCATCGGAGCGCAGCCTTCCGCCTGGATGATCGCCATCTTGGGAATTTTATCAATCAAACCCATGTTCAGCAATTCTTTGAAGCCTTGGTAGACACCCAAAGGTCCCAGGCCTCCGCTGACCGCCTGGAGATACCAGTCGGGGGCCTGCCAGCCAAGCTGTTCGACGATTTCATAGGCAATCGTTTTCATTGATTCGCGCGCCGGTATGGACGTGGCTCCTCGATCATACAGCAGATGGCGGCGCTGCGCAAACTGGGACGCGATCTGTTTGGTCTGGTCATAATTTCCACTGACGCGGATCACCTCTGCACCGAACAGCGCGGCCTCCCGCAGCTTCTCCTGCGGGACGAGGCTGGTCATAAAGACCCAGAGTTTGATCCCGGCCCGGGCACAGGCGGCCGCGTAGGCGACAGCCGCGTTCCCTGTGGATGCGATCACCGCTTCCCGGATCCCGTTTTCAAGCATCACCGCGACTGCACTCGCAGCCTGGCGATCCTTGAAGGAACTGGTGGGCCCGTAGCGTTCGTCCTTTATGTAAACGGAATCAAGCCCGAGGGGGGGCGCGAAGCGCTGCGACAGCCAGAGAGGGGTTCCACCGGCCGGGTAAAGGTCCGAAAAGGAGGGAGCGCTCAGCGGCAGGACGTCGTGATAGCGCCACATATTCGACGGACGATTTGGAAGCCCGCGCAGGATCTCGCGTTTGAAGGCCTCAAAGTCATAACGTGCTTCCAGCCATTGGGCGTTGCACTTTTTGCAGATCGCAGGCACGAAGGGTTCGTAGGGCTGTTGATTGCCGCAAAGAGTGCATACAAGGTATTTGGGGGTTGCCATTTACTTCACCTGCTTTTCAATGGTTTCGGTGATCCTGGCTTCGACCGGCAGCTCAACAAAGAACGTCGAACCTTCTCCCGGGATGCCGGTGCTTTCAGCCCACAGGCGACCGCCGTGCATATTTACAAGTTGACGGCTGATCGGCAGGCCCAAACCTGTACCGCCAGCTTTTCGGGTGGAGGATGAATCAACCTGTGTAAATTCCTGGAAGATGGCATCCAGTTTGTCGGGTGGGATCCCAAGGCCCGTGTCTTTGACGGTAATCAATATGCGTGCGCCTTCCATTGGAACCAACTTAAGGGCTACCTTACCGGTTTCAGTGAATTTGATCGCATTGTTCACCAGGTTGATCATCACCTGACGCAGACGTGTGCGATCTGCGTAAATTTTCACGTCCGGGTCTGAATCTGGTTCGATGAAGAGTGCGAGATTCTTTTCGCTTGCCAGTGTGGAAGTAATGCTCGTCACTTCTTCCAGCACTTCGCAGGCTGCAAACCTTTCGGGATTCAAGTTCATACGCCCGGCTTCGATCTTTGCCATATCCAGCACATCGTTGATTAGATGAAGGAGGTGTTGCCCGTTCTTTTGAATGAGGCGCAGATCATTGCTCATATTTTCGGTCAACGGACCATCCAGCTCCTCGATGATTACATCGGCAAAACCAAGGATGGAATTCAACGGTGTCCGCAGCTCATGAGACATGTTGGCGAGGAAGGATGACTTGAGTTTATCGAGCTCGCGCAACTGGGTCACGAGTGCAGCCTGTTCCACATAAAGGCGGGCATTTTGGAGGGCAACGCCTACCTGGGTCGCGAGTGTGATATAGATGTTGGCGTCTTCATCCGAAAATCCGGTTGTACTGTTTGATTGCACATCGAACACACCCAGCAGCTTGTCACCTACGGTCATGGGGACGGCCATTTCTGCACGGGTTTCGGGCAGGAGTGGATTGGGAAGGTAGCCGGGCTCACGGTTCACATCATTCACGATGATGGCTTTGCGTTCACGAGCGGCGCGGGCAACCAGTGAGTCTTCCAAACTTATGGGGATGGCATGTTGATCAGCCACCAGTTTTCGTCCGACCTCGCCTGCACCGGCTGCGAGGAGCAGCGTGTTCCATGTTTCGTCAGCGATGTAGATGTGCGCATGGTAGAGTCCGAACCGTTCCTTCGTAAGATCCACAACCGTTTGAAGCAGTTGATCCGGGTCAAGCACGGTGGACGTGGTGGCGCTTAGCTTGGCAACGGTCTCGAGTTCTGATGCACGCCGCTGGACCTCGCTCAAGGCTGCCTGGGTTTGTTCGAAGAGCCGTGCGCTTTCCAGCGCCAAAGCCACCTGCTCAGAGACTTGCTGTAAGAAAGATTCGTCATCTGCCGAGATGGGACGCTGCGGGTCATCCGCGACACCCAGGCTCCCGATGACCTCTCCGCCTGGCACGGTGAGAGGGATACTGGAGAAAAGCTGTTCCGCCAGCCCGGAATCCGTGACTGCTCTAAGCCCAGCCTGGTCGAACATGAAGCTAGATGGAATCTCCGCTTTCTGCCGATAGGTCTCCCAGCCCTCATGGCTCACGGCGCGATACAAACGATTGATCTCGTCGAGTCGTTCTGTCATTTCCTGGCGCAAGCGGGTGCTTTCGATGGCGATCGCGATCTGACCACACATACCCTCCAGAAGAAGTTCGTCATCCGGGCCAAGAGCGCCAGCCACGTTGCTTTGAACATCAAGCACGCCGAGGATGGCATCCCCCAGCTTGATTGGCACTGCAATCTCACCTTTTGTCTCTGGCAGCAGGGGATTGGGATGCCAGTCCGGGTCGTTTTCCAGCGCCGGGCGCAAGAACGTCTCTCCGGCAGCGGCGGCAGTACCGATCAGCCCTTCGCCCATGGGTAGACGATGCCCGGCCTCCAACATTTTCGTGCCGACCTCACCATACCCCGTGACCAGCACGACAGCTTCCCGGGCTGGATCGTAACGGAGAAGTTGTGTGTGGTAATAACCAAACTGTTCTTTCACTTGAGTCACCACGCGTTCGTATAACTCTTCCAGGCTGGACGCGGCGGCAATGGACTGGGAGACCTGGGTGGAGAGTTGTACCTGGAGCCCCCGGCGTTCAAAAGCCTCCTGCACCTGAGCTTCCAATCGCTTGCGCTCGGTGATATCGATGCCCGTTCCAGCCAGATACACTTGATCGCCAATCTGGAGGACCTGACCGGTGAGATAATGGGGGATACGCCTGCCATCTTTGGTCAGGAAGTTGGCTTCAACCGAAGCCTGTCCCTCCACAAAGACACGTTGAATGGCGGTCATAACATGTTCTTTGTCCTCATCGGGAAAAGCATTGATCGCATTCGTGGTGGCTGCTTCCTCTGGCGTGAAGCCCATCATCTGTTCGTATTGTTTGTTCCACCGGAACATTTTGCCCTGTGGATCGAACAGGTAGAAGACACCCGGTATGCCGTTGATGATCGTATCCGATAAGGTCTTTTCCTGTTGCACTTCGGTTTCTACCCGCTTGCGTTCGGTAATATCGCGGATCATCCCTGCATCGGCAGGCCGGCCACGATACTCGATGGCACCTGCCGAGAGTTCGGCATCGAAGATCGTGCCATCCTTGCGCCGCAGCTTGGCTTCGTAAAGATCGGGGACTTGCTCACCAGCCAGACGAGCCTTGATCCGGTTGATGATCAGTTCCCGGCTTTCAGGTGCAATATAGTTGATGATGGGGGTATTGATCATCTCGGACGCAGGGTATCCCACCATGTCTGCCATGGCATCGTTGACGAATTGGAGGAGGTTATCCTGAATAATGACGACACCATCCTTTGCCTGTGTCACGACCGCTGAATATCTCGCTTCTGACTCCCGTAACGTTTCTTCTACGCGCTTGCGGTCAGTAATATCACGCATGCTGGAGGCACGAATCTCGCGGTCACCGAACTTGTATGCACGGGTGGAGGTCTCGACCGGGAAAACGGAGCCATCCTTGCGGATACATCCGATCTCATAAGGCTCGACGGTTTGGGACTGCATCTTCTGCAGCACCAGTTGATGCACTTCCGGGACGATGAACTCCAGCAGGTTTTTGCCGATGAGTTCCTTCGGATCGGAAAATCCGGTCATCGCAACAGCAGCCGAATTTACATCTATAACCACGCCCCGTTCATGGAATACCAGGCCTTCCACCGTTGCCTCGCTGAACCGTCTGAACCTTTCCTCACTCTCACTGAGAGCTTGTTCAGCTCGTTTGCGCTCGGTAATGTCCACATATGAACTCAGTACGCAGTTTTCGCCCTCGTAATTGATGATACGGGATGATAACAACGCCCAATACAGGCTCCCGTCCGTTCGCCGGAATTGAACTTCAAAATCGTCAATATGACCATACTGCCGGAGAGCACCCCTTATTTTGTCCTGATCGTCGGGGTTGGCATAAAAGTTTCCCGTTTTGAAACCTATTAACTTATCCAGATTTACCTGGCTGATCTGAGCGATCGCCTGGTTGGCATATAACACGATACCATCGGAAAGGCGCGAAATAATCGTCGGTACCCTGACCGACTCAAGGATCGTCTGAAAGCGCTGCTTTTCACCCTTGCTGGCTTCCTCGGCTCTTTTGTACTCAGTGATGTCCTCGTACATGCCCAATACGGCAACAGTCTTGCCATCTTCCTGCACCGGGATTTTACTGGTGCGTAACCAGATCGTTGAACCGTCAGGTGTGGTCTGAGGTTCCTCGTAATTAAGTTTTGGCTCGCCTTTTTCCATCACCAGTTGATCATCTGCGCGATAAAGTTCGGCTTGATCCTTCCAGGGCATGTCGAAGTCGGTTTTTCCGACGACCTCTTCAGGCGACGAAAACCCGGTATCCTCTGCAAAAGCCTGATTACATCCCAAATAGACCAGGTTCCTGTCTTTCCAGAATACTGCCTGGGGAATGTTGTTCATGATCAGCGGCAGCAACTGTAAGCTGGCCTGTGTGTTCTGTACGGCTTGTTTTTGTTCGTCGTTTCTCGGTTTTTTATTTATTGTCGCCATTCATACCTCCAACCGCGCTTCTCAGGAGTGATTCGCAGGAGCGTTTGATTCGTTTTCGTCGCCTGCGGTGGATTCTGGCTGGTTAGCCCGTTGTATGCCTGCCAGTTGAACGACTGTCCTGCGTCCCATGATGGTCCCAAGCTCGCGGACCGCTGTCCGCATGATGGTCGCCGGATCGTTCGAACTGCGCAATGCGCCTGTGATCTGACGCAGAGTTTGTTCACGCTGGGCATGTTTTTCATTTAATTCGGACAGCCGCAGGTTTTCAATGTGGCCGCTCAGTTGTTGAGCTACGGCCGCAAGCACTTCGGCAGTCTCATCGGATTGGTGGGGAAGGTCTACAGCCAATTCACCGATCACTTGATCGCCTACGATCATCGACTGCTTGGCTGCATAATCGGAAGGATCACTGCTATTCTCAAACAGCGGTTTGACTTGTGTGAGATCGAACATATAACCGGGCTCAAGTTTTTGCTGCGTTTGCAGGAAGCTATCCCAGCCTTCGTGGGTGAGCCGCCGAACCGCTTCTTCAGCCTCTGCCCGGTACTGCTCCGCCTGTGCCAGCAAGCGCAGGTTTTCCACGTGCTGCGCCAGTTGTTCATTGACAGACTTGACCAATTCCAAATCGTTGGATTTCAAATTGGCAGGGAGTTGGATCGCGCCAATTTTGGCTCCTGTCACATTAATGGACAGATTGAGGTGGTCTGCATCTGGCGTTGCTGTGAGTAACTCCGGTCTCAAACGGGTAACCTTGCTATCCTCGAATGCAAAACCGATCCTTTGACCCTGTTGGATGGCATTCAGGAAGTCCTGCCATCCACGTTCCGTGAAGCGCTGCATCTGCGTTTCCACTTCAGAGCGGGCATCCTGCACTTCCACGAATAAAGACGCAGTGCGTACTGCGGTAGCCAATTGCCCGGCCAGAGCCTGAAACGCAGGCAGGTTGCTTTCGGATAACGCGCCGGGCTGATCGCTCTGCATATCGAGTACACCTACCACTTTGCCATCGACGATCAAAGGCACCGACAGTTCAGAACGGGTTTGCGGAAGCAGCACGTTGGGCAGGAAGTTCGGATTTTCCGTGGTGTCAGGGACGATCTGTGCGTGCTTTTCAAGCACTGCACGTCCGTTCAAGGAGCCGGAATTGACGACCAGCGAATGTTCACGTTTTAATAGTTCTTTTCCCACCTCGCCGGTTCCCGCGTGCAAGACGATCCTTTCCCCCGATGGGTCGGTCAAATAGATCTGGGTGTAATATAGATCGAATCTTGTGCGGATCATCTCCGCGGCATCCGTCAACATTTCAGAGAACTGCGTTACTTTTTCTGTGACGGTCCGGCCGACTTCAGCCGCCAGTTCCAGGTCGTGAGTGCGGTCAGAAACACGTTGTTCCAGGCCACTGACCAGGTTTCGGATCTGGCTGGTCATGATATTGAATGTATGTGCCAGGGTCCCGATTTCGTCCTGGCTCTTCACCTCCGCCACGCGGTTCAAGTCGCCGGCGGAAATGGCCGAGATGGTCTCTGTGAGCGTAGAGATCGGCTGGAGAGTGCGGCGAATAGTGAGCCAGGTCAGGATCAGCATGATCACGCCGCCCGCCATCATCAGCGTGATGATCACGATCTGGAACTGGCGTGCCGGAGCAAGGATCTCGCTTTCAGGTCGTTGTGCGATGATTGCCCAGCCGTTGTCCAGTGTGGTTCCATATGCGCGCCAGCGTTCGCCGTTCTCATCGGTAAAGGTGATCAGGCCTGTCTCGCCCTGGCGCAGGGCAGTTACGGGTGGGTACCCGCTCATATCTCGTAGTTCGGCGGTATAGGTTGGATCGGGGTGCGCCAAAGCCTGATTGTTGGCGTCCACGATAAAGGTAAATCCGCGTTCTCCGACTACACTGACTTGTGTCTCCTCCACTAGATCTGTCAGATCGGCGGCGAACATCGCTACCCCTGTGATTTTTCCTGAGGTGGTCCTGATGGGCGTGGAAACCACCAGCGCGGGCTGTCCGGTGGTCCTGCCGATCAAAGTTTGGTACGTGATCGGATCACCGGCGTTGGCGCCCTGGAACCAATCCCGGTCACTGTAGTCTGTGAGATCCCCGTCGTCGTTTCGGGCGATGTTAAATCCAGTGAGATCCGTGGTGCTGACCAAATACATATACGGATACGCCTCTGCCATCGCCTGCAATACCGGTCGTTGCTGTTCTGCATTCATGTTGACGATATCCGGTTGTAACGTCAATCCCTCGAGAGCGCTGATATTGAGTTCCAGCCAGGTCGAAACAGTGGATGCCAGCCCGCGGCTGGTGCCCTGCAATTCGGTATGCGCGCCCGTCTCGATCCGTGCCCGGGAGAGCGAGGTAACGATGATGCTGATGATCACCAAAAGTGGGAGGATGACCAACAGGATCAAGGCGGTCAGGCGTTGATAGATTTTGGGGTGCCGTGCCTGCCAGGCTGTGACCAAAAGAGCCACAATGATCATTCCAACCAGAATGACGATATAGCCCGTAAAATTCGGTAACGTGGATGACCCCATGCGGAATCCGGGATTCCAGACTTGAATGGCGGTGATGGTCAGAATGGATATACAGGTGGCGAAAATCGCCCATGACCTGGCCGTTTTTGAGAATGTTATGACGATGACAGAGGAAGCCAAAACAGCGATGTAGAAAACCAACACCGGGTAAACATCATTCAAGATTAGGACGGTGGGAATGGGTGGAATGAGAATAACCGCAAGCAGGATCCAGGCTCCCCGTGTAAACCGGTCGCGCCGGAACAGGGAGAAGCTGTACAGGCTTGCGAAAAACATCAGAACGGTGACGGGCTCAAGGGTTTTGTCCGAAAAATCAGGCTGTCCCGGACCGACGATGTATACCATGTAAAGCGAAAATGCAAGGATACTCAAACTGATGACAGCCATGAGCCCTGCCAGCCACAGGCTGAGGGATTTCTGCCTGGCGCTCAAGGCAGTCTCTTTCGGGAATTCGGGTTGGTTCTGTTCTTCTGGCCTGGCTGGCAGTAAAGATATGGCCGGTTGCACGGTGGACGCTGGTGGTTTGTTATCGAAGGGTGCTGCCTGTCGACCTTCCAACTGCGCCTCCAGTTCTGCGACCCGCGTTTTCAGAGCCTCCACTTCCCGGAGGCTCAAATTCGAGAGCGGCTGGTTTTCCCCTGTAAACATGTTCTTGAATCGTTTCTGGACATTTTCCTTCACGATTTTTTCTTCTTCTTTGGATTTTTGAGTTTTAGCCATAAGTGCTGCTCCTCAGTTTACACGGTGACCTAGTCGGGTTTCTGACGGTTATTGATAGAACCGGGAGCCTCAAGGATGACCCGGACATCATTTACGCTTAGGTTTCGGCCAAGTTCACGCACCGCCACCTGTAAGGCACTTTCAATCGTGGTCGTGGCCTGTATCTTTTGACCGATAGATGTGATACGCGCCTCCCGTTCGGCTCGTTGTTGAACATCCACATAGGAACGCGCGTTCAGCAGGGCGATGGCGACCTGGTTTGCAAGGGATTGAAGCAAGTCAATATCTTCCTGTTTGAACCTGTCGGTTTCGTTGTGCTGGACATCCAGAACGCCCAGCACTTTGTCGGCGGAGGCAATTGGGATCGCGGTTTCGGACTTGGTTTCCGGTAACAAGGGATTGGGCAGCCAATCCGGGTCCCTGGCTGTGTCGGATACCAGGACCGGAACGTTGTTGTGCGCGGCGCGGCCTACCAGGCCTTTCCCTTTCTGGACCTTATGACCGCTTCCTAACAACGAGGCGCCTACATCCCCGGAGCCGCCAGCCATGATCAAATCTCCACTTACTTCGTCCACCAGGTAAATGTGAACGTGATAGTAGTCGAAGGAGGTTCTTAACTGTTCCACCACCTCGATGATCAACTGGCGTTCGTTCAGGATCGTGGAGAGGTAACGACTGATCTCCGCCGAGGTCGCCAGGGCTTTGGTACGCTCTGCGACACGTTGTTCCAATGTGCCGATCAAGTTGCGCAGCTGCGCCGTCATGCTGTTGAACGTTTTTGCCAGTGTGCCGGTTTCATCTCCGGTTTCCACGGTGGCTTGTACAGATAGATCGCCCGCGGCTACTTTTTCTGCCACAGCATTGAGACGGACCAGGGGACCTGAGATGAGCTGCGCCAAGCCCAGGGCGGCCGCGGTCGCAATGATGAAAATGATCAGAGCGAGAAACACAATATTGCGCGTTTGAGCCTGAATCGGCTGCACCGCCTCGTTCCGATCCTGAAAAACGATCACGTGCCAGTTCAGTTTCAAGATTGCCAGGGCATCATCGCTAGTGTCACCCTCGATGACTGCTCCAACCTGGCTGGCCAGTACAGGCGTCGCTCCATACGCAATCTCAAAGTACGATTCACCGGAGTCGATTGCGTTGCTCAATACGTTGACGTCAAACTCTGTTGCCTTTTCGACGATTGAAAATGTGTCATCGTCGTTGATTGCCAGAGTCAGTTCCTGGCGACTCGGTAGATAGATCACAGTTTGCCCTGTTTCGCCGAATGAGCCAGTAGCCAGCGGCCGT
>Ga0105098_10000057_pt1 | contig 30485 bp, 22 predicted proteins | sample PPLLak21cMay2015_FD_79137 | JGI IMG/M metagenome (GOLD analysis project Ga0105098, IMG submission 79137) | Freshwater sediment microbial communities from Prairie Pothole Lake near Jamestown, North Dakota, USA - PPLs Lake P7 Core (1) Depth... | ecosystem: Environmental > Aquatic > Freshwater >... | reverse complement strand
CAAAAAACCATCTTTCAGGGGTATAAATTTTCTGATTTCACTTGTCTCCGTAAAAGATAAATAACTGGCGTACTGGTTGAAAGTAAGAATTCCCTGAGGTCCGCCCAGCCATACCTTTTGGTTATCGCTGAAAATTTCTTCAGCAAGAAAGTCTTTCTGATAAAACGACAGGGGCTGGGTAATCAATTGAATATTTTTATTCTGATAATTGAAGCGTTTTAACAGGTTGTCATCCTTGCTGTACAGCCACATATCATTCTCAGAAGCAAATCCAACCAGGTTATAGTTAGCACCGGGAAGACCAATGGCACCGGTGAGTTCGTTCAGGTTATTGTCCAGCACGATCACCGAATTGTAATCCCGGTAAAAAAGGATGATCTTAAAGGGATTTCCGATATCTGCACTGTTGAGTTTCCCCAAATTCACATTTTGGTAAGACCAGATTTTCTCCTCGGACTTTTTGTAAAAGACATCGTTTTTGATATAATAAATACTATGAAGGGCGTCTGTACCGATAAAATGATCGGCCTCCAAAACAAAAGCTTTTTCAAACAGTGGTTTGTCCTGAGAAAAAAGCAGCTGCAAACAGAAAAGGAAAATGATTAAAACCCGTGTACACATAGGCATAAAAATAAAAAAAGCCCCGCGATCGAGGGGCTTTTTTTGTATTTATTTTTATCAGGCCAGCTTAAAAGCCTTTTTGATCTTGTCTATATGATCCAGTTTTTCCCAGGTAAACAGTTCGACTTCCCTGGTAACTGTTGGAAAATACTGTGATTCAAAGGTTTTTGTAACCATTCTCGGAGTCCTGCCCATATGTCCATAGGCTGCGGTTTCCTCATAAATCGGGTTGCGCAACTTAAGGCGCTTCTCAATAGCCGCAGGGCGCAAATCGAACATTTTTTCGATCTTCTGAGCTATTTTTCCATCGCTCATGCCCACCTTTGATGTTCCATAAGTATTTACATTGATAGAAGTTGGTTTAGCTACCCCGATGGCATAGGAAACCTGAACCAGCACCTCGCTGCAAAGGCCGGCAGCAACCATATTCTTGGCAATATGTCTCGCTGCATAGGCAGCAGAACGGTCTACCTTACTCGGGTCCTTCCCGCTGAAAGCACCACCCCCGTGAGCCCCTTTGCCGCCGTAGGTATCAACAATGATCTTCCTACCTGTCAAACCGGTATCTCCATGCGGGCCTCCGATAACGAATTTACCTGTTGGATTTACGTGATACGTGATGTCTGTATTGAACAAAGCCTGAATATTTTTTGGCAAGCAGGCTTTTACCCTCGGGATCAGAATATGGATAACATCGGACTTAATTTTCTTCAGCATGGCCTCATCTTCATTAAATTCGTCATGTTGTGTCGAAAGCACGATCGTATCGATGCGCAAAGGAACATTGTCATCGGAATATTCTATGGTAACCTGGCTCTTCGCATCGGGCCGTAAATAAGGCATATCCTTCATTTCCCTGCGCAGTGCAGCCAGTTCTCTCAGCAATAAGTGACTGAGGTCCAGGGCCAGGGGCATGTAATTTTCAGTTTCATGGGTAGCATAGCCAAACATCATTCCCTGATCTCCTGCTCCCTGCTCTTCCTTCTTTTTGCGAACCACCCCGCGGTTGATGTCGGGAGATTGTTCGTGAATCAGCGAAATCACACCGCAGCTATCGCCTTCAAATTTGTATTCGCCTTTGGTATAACCGATCTTATTGATCTTTTCACGTGCAATTTTTGCAACATCAATATAAGTAGTGGTATGGACTTCACCAGCCAAAACTACCTGTCCGGTAGTGACGAGTGTTTCACAGGCTACTTTTGCATTTGGATCAAAAGCCAAAAAAGCATCGAGTAAACTGTCTGATATCTGATCGGCTATTTTATCAGGATGTCCTTCTGAAACCGATTCTGAGGTAAATAAATAGGGCATAACAATTAAAATTTAATTGAAAAAATCGAGCTGATGGGAATAAGAAAGTCTAAAGGAGTAGTTTTACTGCTTTAGCATTTTTTATTGAGGTTGCAATCAGTTCAAATTTTTCCTCTGGTTAACGCTGCAAAGCTACAAAAAAACGAATGATATAATAAAAACATTTTTTGAATTTTATTCAGGCAATCTTAAAATTCAAAAATTCTTTTGGACGGAAGAAAAATTCTTTTTACTTTCGCCCCACAGAAAACAAGTAATGAAAGCAATTTTTAACATGATGATGATGACCATGCGCAATTAGTGCGGAGGGAATCATATGTGTTAAACGAAACAATATATAATGTGACCTCTGAATTTTCAGAGGTTTTTTTTTGTCAGGTCATGAGAATTTTTAAAGTAGAGATCAACAGCAACAGTATGGGAATGATGCAAAGCATGATTCGGTATTGCCACACCTAGACCTCAGAAAATGAGATTAAAAGTCCCCGTGGTAATACCAATAACCACGGGGACTTTTTTTTAACTAACAAATTCAAAAATCTTTAAAAACTAAAAAATGAGCACACTTAAATTTTCAACCCATACTTTGCACGCAGGTCATAACCCGGCATTAACAGGCGGAACCAGAGCAGTACCGATTTATCAGACTACATCCTACGTGTTTAAGGACACCAAACATGCAGCAGACCTGTTCTCTTTGCAGGATACCGGTTTTATCTATACCCGACTTAACAATCCCACCAACGATATTCTTGAGCAACGGTTAACTGCTCTGGATGGCGGTATCGGATCGGCCGTTTTCGCTTCAGGTACATCTGCCATTGCAACGGCTTTGTTGACCTTGTTAAAGACCGGTGACCATATAGTGGCTTCTGCTTCTCTGTATGGCGGCACGTATAATCTGTTGTCGGTTACCCTGCCCCGGCTGGGTATCCATACCACTTTTGTGGATGCGGACCAGCCCGAGAACTTTCAAAAGGCCATACAGGATAATACCAGAGCGGTATTTATCGAATCCATCGGGAATCCCAAACTCGACGTGCTCGATATCCGTTCTATAAGCCATATAGCCAGAAAAAACGGCATTCCGCTGATCGTTGACAATACGGTGGCCACGCCGTATCTGCTGAGGCCGATAGAACAGGGCGCCAATATTGTGGTTTATTCACTGACGAAATATATTGGAGGGCAAGGAAACTCTCTCGGTGGAGCCGTGGTTGATGCCGGCAACTTCGACTGGAAAAATGGCAAGTTCCCGGAGTTTACAGAACCTTCAGCCGGTTATCACGGACTCGTTTACAGCGAAGCGCTGGGGCCTGCGGCCTATATCGCAAAAATCAGACTGGAAGGTTTGCGCGACCTGGGCGGAGCACTGAGTCCCTTCAATGCTTTTCAGATTCTTCAGGGCCTGGAAACCTTGCCACTACGCATCGTAAAACACAGCCAGAATGCACTTTTGCTGGCACAGTGGCTGGAAAAACAGGAGGAAGTGAACTGGGTGAATTATCCCGGACTGAAGACCTCAAAATACCACCGTCTGGCAAAAGAATACCTGCCTGAAGGCCAGTCAGGAATAGTGACCTTTGGCTTAAAAGGAGGCTATGATGCGGCACAAAAGGTAGTAGATGGCGTAAAGATTTTCTCTCTTTTGGCGAATATAGGCGATACCAAATCGCTGATCATCCATCCCGCAAGTACCACACACCAGCAATTATCCGATGCAGATCAGTTAAATACCGGTGTGAGTAAAGACCTCATAAGGCTTTCTGTTGGTTTGGAAGATATAGAAGATCTTCAACAAGATCTGAAAAATGCATTTAAAAAATTAAAATAATCGGAATTATTTTAAGAAAACCGCTTGAATTGTCAGAAAAAATGGAAGAAAATATTATTTTTGCACCGCGTTCTTTATTTGAAATTGTTATCAGGAAAGGCGGAGGGATTAGACCCTTTGAGGCCTTAGCAACCCTTTATTGTAAAGAAGGTGCTACATTCTACCGGTTTCGGATAGATAACAAATGCAGTCAATCACTTCTTTTTTCTGACAATTTCAAGTTTTTACACACCATCAAAACTTAAGAAATTGAAAAAGAATTTAAATTATATACAGGTAAGCAATTTTACTACAGAAAGTGGTTATTATTACCCCGAATTTGAATTGAGTTACCAGATCTTCGGGCAAACCATCAATACCGCACCTGTGGTACTGGTAAACCATGCCTTAACCGGCAATTCCAATGTGGCCGGGAAGGATGGCTGGTGGAATTCACTGATCGGACCCGGGAAAGCAATAGATACCGGTTATTACTCTATCATAGCCTTTAATGTACCCGGTAATGGTTATGATGAGAAACCGGAAAATCTGATCGATAATTTTGAAGATTTTACTGCCAGAGATGTGGCCCTTCTTTTCGGAAGAGCCCTTGAGCAATTAGGCGTCACAAGACTTTTTGCGGCGATTGGCGGTTCTGTTGGCGGAGGGATCGTGTGGGAGCTTGCATTTGCCTATCCTGACCTGATCCAGAATTTAATTCCAGTAGCTTCCGATTGGAAGGCCTCAGACTGGATTCTGGCGCATAACAAAACACAACTGCAGATCCTTTCCAATTCTAGTCAACCGGTGCATGATGCGCGCATGATGGCCATGTTGTTCTACAGAACAGCCGATTCGTTCAAGCAAAAATTCAACCGGACTAAAGATGCCGAACACGGCAGCTTTAATACAGAAAGCTGGTTGCTATACCATGGCAGGCAATTGGAAAACCGTTTTACCCTGCAGGCCTATAAAATGCTTAACCATTTGCTGAGCACCGTGGATGTTTCAAGAGACAGGGGCTCTTTTGAAGAGATCCTGGGCGGATTAAAATGCCATGTGCTGCAGATCGGTGTAGACTCGGATTTCTTTTTTGTTCCGCAGGAGATCAAGGAAACGCAAAACATACTTACGAAAGCGGGTATTGAAAACGACTACAAGGAGATCAAATCCATACACGGGCACGATGCCTTCCTGATCGAATACGAACAATTATCAGAATTTCTCGGGCCTTTGTTCAAGAACCCCAAGACAAAAATGAAAAAGGTTAACAAGATCAAAATAGTCAAATTTGGGGGTAAATCCATGGCCAATGGCAAAGGACTGGAGCACGTGCTCTCGATCATCAGGGAGAAAGTACATCGGGAAGAGAAATTTGCCGTGGTTGCCTCAGCCCGGGGTAATGCCACCGATGAACTGCTGGAAATACTGGAACTCGCAAAAACCCTTGGAGATTATAACGATAAACTGGAGGCCTTTAAAAATTACCAGATAGAGCCAGATATTTCAATCGATCTCGAAGCTGAATTCTCTTTGCTAAAAAAATTATACGACGGCGTAAACCTTTTGGGGGATTACAGCAGCAAAATACGCGACAGGGTCATTGCCCAGGGAGAACTTCTGGCCGTAAAAATGCTGGCCGGCTTGCTTCAAAAGGAGGGTATAGCTGCCCAGCCGGTAGATTCAAGAAAACTGATCAAAACGGACGCTAGTTTCGGAGAAGCAATACCCATTCAAAAGATCTCCAAAGAAAATGTGATCCGGCATTTCAAAAAGAATGATCACGAACTGCAAATCGTAACCGGATTTATCGCCTCCAATCTGGAAGATGAAACCACCACACTCGGCCGAAATGGCAGTAACTATTCAGCCTCTCTGATCGCCAATTACCTCGATGCAGAAGAGCTTGAGAATTATACCCATGTGAACGGTATTTATACTGCCAACCCGGATCTGGTAGCCGACGCTCAGATGATCGAAGAGCTCACCTTTCAGGAAGCCAATGAACTCGCCAATTTTGGTGCGAATATCTTGCATGCCAAAACGATCATTCCGCTGGTAGAAAAAAATATTCCCCTGAGGCTGTTAAATACATTTGATCCGCAGAACAAGGGTACGCTTATAAAATCAACGGTAAAGAACAAAGGTATCCGTTCTGTAACCGTGCAGGACAATGTCTCCCTGATCAGCCTGGAAGGAAGGGGCCTGCTGGGAAAAGCCGGTGTTGATGCGCGGATCTTCTCTGCACTGGCCAGAGAGAACATCAGCGTGAGCATCATCTCCCAGGGTTCTTCTGAACGAGGTATCGGCTTTACGGTGCACAGCAACGACGCAAAAAATGCCAAACTGGCTCTGGAAAAAGAATTCAAGATAGAATTTGAAACACAGGACGTAAACCGGGTTGAGGTGCTGTCCGACCTGGTAATCGTCTCTATCATCGGTCAGACCCTGGATAATTTCCATCTTTCTTACAACGCGTTGATGAAGAATGGAATTTCTCCGGTGTTGATCAACAATACGGTTACCGGTGATAATATTTCGCTGGTACTTAAACAGAAGGACCTGCACAAGGCCATCAATGTGATTCATGGAAGGATTTTCGGGGTTTCCACCAAGATCAACCTGGCTTTTTTCGGCAAAGGTCTGGTGGGAGGAACACTGATCGATCAGATCCTGGAAAGCCGGAAGGACGTAGAGAAACGCAAGGTGATCAGGCTGAATATTTTTGCCATAGCCGATTCGAAGAAAGTGCTGCTGGCTAAGAACGGGATCGACAAGAACTGGAGAACAGCCCTGGCTGAAGAAGGAAAAGAGGCTTATACGATCAACGATGTGATTCAGTTTGCGAAAAAAAACCATCTTGAAAACCTGATCGCTGTTGACAATACGGCCAGTGATGCCTTTGTTCAGAATTATATCCCTCTCGTTGAAAATGGCTTCAACCTGGTTTCTTCCAACAAAACGGCCAACACAAAAAGCTACGATTTTTATACGAACCTGCGGAATAACCTGAGCAAAAACGAAAAGACCTATTTATACGAGACGAATGTGGGCGCCGGGCTTCCCCTGGTTGATACCATCAAGTTGCTGCACCATTCGGGAGAGAACATCACAAAAATAAAAGGTGTATTTTCGGGAACGCTGAGCTATATTTTCAATCATTTTTCAGAAGAGGACAAACCTTTCAGTGAGATCCTGAAGGAGGCCATGCAAAAAGGCTTTACCGAACCTGACCCAAGAGACGATCTGAGCGGAAATGACGTTGGAAGGAAATTACTTATTCTTGCCAGAGAACTGGATCTGCAGAATGAAATGGAGGATATTTCAATTGAAAATCTCATTCCCGCTTACCTCAGAGAAGTAAACCCGGATACTTTTATGGAAAAGATCAAAGATCTGGATGACTTGTACCGGGGAATCAAAAACAAACAAAAGCCGGATCATGTGCTGCGCTATGTGGGAGAGCTGTCCGGTGATCTGAGTCAGGACAAAGGAATCCTTCAGGTGAAACTGGTGTCTGTGCCGCGCAGCAGTTCTCTGGGTCAGCTCAAGGAATCGGATTCCATTTTTGAGATTTATACAGAATCCTATGGGGAACGTCCGATCGTGATCCAGGGTGCCGGTGCGGGAGCCAAAGTTACTGCCAGAGGCGTGTTTGGAGATATATTAAGACTAACAGAAAAAGCCATTTGATATGGAACACAAAAAGAGATTTGAAACAGAAGCGATCAGAACGCAAACAGCAAGGACCGGATACAGCGAGCATTCCACGCCTTTGTTTCTGACCTCCAGCTTTATTTTTGATGATGCCGAAGACATGCGCTCATCTTTTGCAGAAGAGAAAGACAAGAACCTGTACAGCCGTTTTTCCAATCCCAATACCACGGAATTGGTGAATAAACTGGTAAAAATGGAAAAGGCAGAGAGTGGTTATGCCTTTGCTACGGGAATGGCAGCGATTTATTCCACTTTTGCGGCACTTTTATCTGCCGGGGATCATATCGTTTCTGTTCGCTCCGTTTTTGGTTCAACACACACCTTATTCACCACCTATTTCCCGAAATGGAATATCACGACCTCTTATTTTAAGGTAGATGAGACCGACCACATAGAATCACTCATTCAACCCAACACGAAGATCCTCTATGCCGAAAGTCCGACCAATCCAGGGGTAGATGTGCTGGACCTCGGCCTTTTGGGAAGGATAGCAAAAAAACACAAACTGATCCTTGTTATCGACAATTGTTTTGCCACACCGTATATCCAGCAACCGATTGATTTTGGTGCAGATATTGTAGTTCATTCCGCGACCAAACTCATCGACGGACAGGGCAGGGTGCTGGGAGGAATTGTGGTTGGCAGGGCAGATCTGGTTCGCGAGATCTATCTTTTTGCGAGAAATACCGGTCCGGCCATGTCGCCTTTCAATGCCTGGGTCTTGTCGAAAAGTTTGGAAACACTGGCCGTAAGAGTCGACAGGCACTGTGAGAATGCACTAAAGGCAGCAGAATTTCTTGAGATGAGCAAAAAAGTGAGCCAGGTAAAATACCCTTTTTTAAAGAGCCATCCCAGCTATGCCATCGCAAAAAAACAGATGAGACTTGGCGGAAATATTGTGGCCTTTGAACTAAAAGGAGGACTCGAAGCCGGCAGAAAGTTTCTGGACAGTCTGAAAATGTGCTCCCTCTCGGCAAACCTGGGTGATACACGAACTATAGTAACGCATCCGGCTTCAACAACCCACAGCAGACTGGCTCTGGCAGACAGGCTCGAAGTGGGAATCACCGACGGGCTGGTCAGGGTTTCAGTAGGTTTGGAGCATATTGATGATATTCTGGCCGACCTGGATCAGGCTTTGAAGAAGGTGTAATGCCCTGAGGGAGATCCTGTATTTGTACAGGGTATTCGCAGAAAAACATACCAAATGAATATGGTATATTTGTAATTGATTTTAACAAGAAACAGAAGTTCATGGCAGACATAGAGAAGATATTGGAAGAAAGGATACTTGTACTTGATGGTGCCATGGGTACCATGCTTCAGCAATACCAGTTCACGGAAGAAGATTACCGGGGAGAAAGATTCAAGGATTTTCCGGTTTCACTGAAAGGAAATAACGACCTGCTGACACTTACACAACCGGAAGCCATTAAAGCCATCCATAGAAAATACCTGGAGGCAGGGGCTGATATCATTGAAACGAACACTTTTTCGGGTACTACCGTTGCCATGGCGGATTACCAGATGGAGCACCTGGTGTACGAACTGAATTTTGAATCGGCAAGACTGGCAAAAGAGGTGGCTATGGAGTACACAGCCAAAAACCCAAAAAAGCCTCGTTTTGTTGCCGGATCTATCGGTCCGACTAACAAAACGGCCAGCATGTCCCCAAAAGTAAATGATCCGGGTTTCAGGGCCATCACTTTTGAGGATCTGAAGATCGCTTATAAACAGCAGGCAGAAGCATTGCTGGATGGCGGGGCAGACATCTTACTGGTCGAGACTGTATTCGACACACTGAATGCCAAGGCAGCGCTTTTTGCCATCGAAGAAGTAAAACAGGAAAGAAACCTGAAGGTTCCGGTTATGGTGAGTGGCACAATTACCGATGCCAGCGGAAGAACCCTGTCAGGCCAGACAGCCGAGGCATTTCTGATCTCTGTATCGCACCTGCCTCTCCTGACTGTAGGACTGAATTGTGCCCTGGGCGCAAAACAATTAACACCCTATCTGCAGATCCTGTCCGACAAGGCCAGCGTAGGTATTTCGGCACATCCCAACGCGGGTCTGCCCAATGCTTTTGGCGAATACGATGAATCACCGGAAGACATGGCACAACAGATCAAAGAATACCTGGATAAAAATCTGGTGAATATCATAGGCGGTTGTTGCGGCACTACACCCGATCATATCAGGGCTATTGCGGCAATTGCAGCGGAGTACAAGCCCCGTGTAAGAAAGCAAGAAGCCGTCATTTAATTTGTATACCCAAAAAAGCCAAACATGCAATTAGCAGGACTAGAACCCTTATACATCACGCCCGAAAGCAACTTTATTAACGTGGGTGAGCGCACCAATGTGGCCGGCTCCAGGCTTTTCCTTCGTCTTATCAAAGAGGGAAAATTTGATCAGGCACTGGATATTGCAAGAGATCAGGTGGAAGGAGGGGCTCAGATCATCGACGTGAACATGGATGACGGCCTGATCGATGGCAAAGAGGCCATGGTGACTTTTTTGAATCTGATCGCGGCTGAACCCGATATAGCCAGGGTTCCGATCATGATAGACAGCTCGAAATGGGAGATCATCGAGGCGGGTTTACAGGTTGTACAGGGAAAGAGCGTCGTCAACAGCATCAGCCTGAAAGAAGGCGAAGCAGAGTTTGTAAAGCATGCAGGCCTGATCAAAAGATATGGTGCAGCACTTATTGTTATGGCCTTTGATGAGGTCGGTCAGGCCGACAGTTATGAACGCCGTATTGAGATCGCTAAGAGATCCTATGATATACTGGTTAATCAGGTACACTTTAACCCGGAGGATATAATTTTCGACTTAAATATCTTTCCGGTGGCAACCGGTATGGATGAGCACAGGAACAATGCACTCGATTTTATCAGAGCTACCAAATGGGTAAGGGAAAACCTGCCCGGAGTAAGTGTGAGCGGAGGGGTGAGCAATGTTTCTTTTTCTTTCCGGGGCAATGATCCCGTAAGGGAAGCCATGCATTCTGTATTTCTGTACCACGCCATACAGGCAGGCATGAATATAGGCATCGTCAACCCGACCATGCTGGAAGTGTATGATGAAATTCCAAAGGACCTGCTCGAGCGTGTTGAAGATGTGATTCTCAACCGGAGAGATGACGCAACAGAAAGGCTGGTCGAATTTGCAGAAACGGTAAAGGGAGAGCGAAAAGAACACAAGGTGGACCAGGCCTGGAGAGAACAGGGCTTGCAGGAGCGCATTACACATGCCCTTGTTAAAGGTATTGAAACTTTTGTGACCGAGGACATGGAGGAAGCGCGCCTGAGCGTTAAGGCCCCTATTGAAGTCATAGAGAACCACCTGATGAATGGCATGAACGTGGTGGGTGATCTGTTCGGTTCCGGAAAGATGTTTTTACCTCAGGTAGTTAAATCTGCCAGGGTTATGAAAAAAGCCGTTGCTTATCTCATCCCGTTTATTGAAGAAGAAAAATTAAAGAATCCGGGCAAAATTAACAAAGGCGCAGGCAAGATCCTGCTCGCTACCGTGAAAGGTGATGTTCACGACATTGGCAAGAATATTGTAGGCGTCGTGCTGGCCTGTAACAATTATGAGATCATCGACCTGGGCGTAATGGTACCTCCCCAAAAGATCCTGGAAACGGCGATACAGGAGAAAGTTGATGTAATCGGCCTCAGCGGCCTGATCACCCCTTCTCTTGATGAGATGGTCTTTCTGGCCAAGGAAATGGAGCGGCAGAACTTTCACGTTCCGCTACTCATCGGCGGGGCTACTACTTCCAAGGCGCATACCGCAGTGAAAATAGATCCGCAGTACAAACATGCGGTCGTGCATGTGCTGGATGCTTCCAAAGCAGTAACCGTAGTGGGTAACCTGCTGCAGGAAAACACGGTGGTGGCTTATAAGGCAGCCATCAAAACCGATTATGAAAAGGTGCGAAAGGGCTTCTTTGAAAGGGCAGAAAAAAAAGAATTCCTGAGTCTGGCAGAAGCAAGGCAAAATAAACTGAAAATTGACTGGTCGAAGGAAAAGATTCCGGTACCCAGGTTTTTAGGAATAAAGCAATTTGAAAGCATCGATCTGAACAAGGTGCTGCCCTATATCGACTGGTCGCCTTTTTTCAGAACCTGGGAACTGCACGGCAAATACCCTGAGATTTTAAAGGATGATCTGGTGGGTGCTGAAGCGAGTAAATTGTTTGAGGACGGGAAGAAAATGCTACGGGAAGTACTCTCGAAAAATCTCCTGCAAGGCAAAGCCATATTTGGTATTTTTCCGGCGAACACCTCGGGAGATGACATAGAACTATACGAAAACAGGGAACAAAAAAATTTAAAAGCCAAATTCGTTACCCTTCGCCAACAGGCAAAAAAGAATGAACAGGTACCAAACCTGGCGCTTTCAGATTTTATAGCACCCAAAGAGTCAGGCAGGGAAGACTTTGTTGGCTGTTTTTGTGTGTCCGCCGGTTTTGGCACTGATGCGCTTTCGCAGAAATTTTTAGCAGACCATGATGATTACAATTCCATACTGATCAAAGCCATTGCCGACAGGCTGGCAGAAGCCCTGGCAGAGTACCTGCACATGGAGGTAAGACGGATTTTTTGGGGTTATGCCAGCAGCGAACAGCTCAGCACGAACGATCTCATCAAAGAAAAATATATAGGTATTCGTCCGGCACCCGGTTATCCTGCATGCCCTGATCATACCGAGAAAAAAACCATTTGGGAACTTTTGAAAGTAGAAGAAAATATAGGGGTTAAACTGACCGAAAGCCTGGCCATGTGGCCGGCTGCTTCCGTTTCCGGATATTATTTTGCCAGTGACAAGGCAAAATATTTTGGCGTGGGAAAGATCACCATGGAGCAGGTGGCAGACTTTGCGCAGAGAAAAGACATGACTCTGGAGGAAGCAGCACAGTGGCTGCAGCCCAATTTACACGAATAAACAGATTATGAAAATTACTGAGCACATAAAAAATAATCAGGGTAAAACCCTGTTCTCCTTTGAGGTGATCCCACCCCAGAAAGGTCAGAGCATACAGCAATTGTACGATCATATCGATCCGCTCATGGAGTTCAGACCACCTTTTATTGATGTGACCACATCCAGGGAGGAATACATTTTTATCAAAAAATCCGACGGACTGCTCGACAGAAAGATTACCCGTATGCGTCCGGGAACGGTTGGAATATGTGCCTCTATCATGCATAAATACGGGGTAGATACGGTTCCCCATATACTTTGTGGCGGGTTTACCAGGGAAGAAACAGAATATGTGCTGGTAGATTGTTATTATCTGGGACTCGAAAATGTGATGGCACTGCGCGGTGATGCCATGAAGCATGAAGCTTTTTTTACGCCTGCCGTTAACGGAAACCCTTATGCCGTAGATCTGGTAAAACAGATCGTGTCGCTCAACCGCGGGCAATATTTACATGAGCTTGAGGAGACTGCCAACAAAACGAATTTTTGTGTTGGAGTAGCCGGTTACCCTGAAAAGCACTTCGAAGCACCGAGTATGGAAGCCGATCTGAGAAGACTGAAAGAAAAAGTAGATGCCGGAGCCGACTATGTGGTTACCCAAATGTTCTTCGATAACAGAAAATTCTTTGACTTTGTGGCAGCGGCAAGAATGCTCGGAATCAATGTACCCATCATACCGGGGATAAAGCCCATTGCAATCAGCAGGCACCTGAATGTGCTGCCCCAGATTTTTAGGGTGGAACTGCCTGATATTCTGGTAAAGGAAATAGAGAAATGCAAAAACAATGCTGAAGCGAGACAAGTGGGTATAGAGTGGGCTGTTCAGCAATCAAAAGAACTGATCGAAGGAGGTGTGCCTGTTGTTCATTTTTATTCTATGGGCAAATCAGACAATATCAAAGCCATCGCTGAAAAGATATTTTAAGACATAAATAATTTTAATAAAGCAATAAGAAAAAGAGATCTTTAAATGTAAATGACAGCAGATTTCTTTATAATTTTGCATACACAAAAAAGTATAAATCTAAATTAAAAGATTATGGCAATAGAAGTTACGGATGCAATGTTCGATCAAACAGTTTTAAAATCAGATAAACCTGTACTCGTAGATTTTTGGGCAGCCTGGTGTGGCCCTTGTCGTATGTTGCACCCTATAGTAGATGAGCTGAACGCTGAACTCGGCGATAAAGTTGTTTTTGCCAAAGTGGATGTAGACAATAATCAGGAGTATGCAGCAAAATACGGTGTCAGAAATATTCCTACCGTTTTGTTGTTCAAAGGAGGAGAAATCGTTGATAAACAGGTTGGTGTGGCGCCTAAAAGTGTTTATTTAACCAAACTGAACGCCTTACTGTAAGTATTTATAATACGAAAGATAAGCCTGAATTTTTTTCAGGCTTTTTTTATGCTTGTGCCTGAAAAAGGCTATTTTTGAGAGATGCAGATAGACCATACAGAAAACATAGCCGGAATACACAATCTGGAACTGTTGGCAAGGCAGGTGGTTGAGGGGTTTATTACAGGCATTCACAAAAGCCCCTTCCATGGTTTTTCTGTGGAGTTTGCTGAACACAGGCTCTACAACAAAGGTGAAAGCACCCGTGATATAGACTGGAAATTATTTGCCAAAACAGACAAGCTGTTTGTAAAAAGGTATGAAGAGGAGACCAATCTGCGCTGCCAGCTGATCATTGACAATTCGGCTTCCATGTACTATCCGGAGCGTGAAAACAAGCATACTTCCGACCTCAATAAAATTGGTTTTTCTGTGGTGGCCACAGCAGCTTTGCTGGAGATCCTGAAAAGGCAGCGCGATGCCTATGGCCTGGCCTTATATTCAGACCAGCTTGACTATTTTGCACCATCAAAAGGCAGCGAGAGGCACAGAAGAATGCTGCTCGATCAACTGGAGCGGTTGCTGGTTCAGGACAGCCAGAAGAAAACCGACACTTTTTCGGTCTTGCATCAAATTGCAGAAAAGATCCACCGCAGGTCGCTGATCTTTCTCTTTACAGACATGCTGCAGGCGGACAGGCAGGAGGAAGAACTCTATGCTGCACTGAGACATTTAAAATACAACAAACACGAGGTGGTCTTGTTTCATACTTTTTCTGAAAAATACGAGTACAGTTTTGATTTTGGCGAAACACACAGAAGGTTTGTTGATATCGAGACCGGAGAAAAAATCGATCTGTTTACGCAGAACTACAAAGAACAGTACCAAAAACTGGTGCAGGAATTCTTTAATCACTTAAAAATGAAATGTATGCAGTACAAGATCGACTATGTGCCGGTGGATATTCACCGCGGTTTTGACCAGGTGCTGTCGACCTATTTGATTAAAAGGCAACAATTTTTATAAGAATAGCATAAAACATTTTGGAAAGTTAAAAATCAAAGTTATATTTGCAACCGCTTTAAGCGATGGTTTGGTAGTTCAGCTGGTTAGAATACATGCCTGTCACGCATGGGGTCGCGGGTTCGAGTCCCGTCCAGACCGCTTCTTTTAGAGTAAAAATAGTTGTGTTGTTAACGTAAATCTTTACGGTTTAGGAAGTTAACTGATGAAAAACTTTTCCATACGGGAAGGTTTTTTTGTTTTATAACTATAGCGTCACGATGTAAAATCACCACTCCCAACTGTAGCCATGCGACCCGAGCATAATCAATATTTACTACCTCTCCTAATCGCCCATTTAGCAAGAAAACATGGTATTAAAAAACTATTTACGTTCAAAAAACGCAGGTATACTCCCTTAAATCGGATGTTTAGGCATAAGTTTATTCCCAATTTGTAATAAGAATGAAAAAGAAAAAACTATAGCCCGGAATATTTTTGGATTTATAGATATATTTGTTTGGATAAAACAAGTTGTGCGTCATGCAGGAAAGCCGACCTGTAACCAGGATACAATAAAACAATAAATCGCAATGTATTTTTTTAAGATTTTTTTAATTATACTTGGCTCATTATCTTTGATTATCGGGATTATGGGCATCGTTATTCCCGGTTTACCCACTACGCCTTTTGTTTTATTAGCAGCTAGTTTATATCTCAGGAGTTCTGACAGACTGTATGCAAAACTGATTTCGAACAAATTTATAGGACCGTACATTCAAAAATACAGTATCAAAAATGGGATGACGCTGAATTCAAAACTCTTTTCAATCCTCATCATGTGGATTATGATAATCATTTCCGCTGTTTTTTTTCTTGAGACAGTACACTTAATACTTATTGTTTTGCTTATGGGAATGACAGGCACATTGGTAATGGGTTTTATTGTCCCAACCGTAAAAAATGAATGATAAATATGGAACCCAATTCAAAAAAGGCAAGTGCCTTTTTATGTATGGAGCAAATACAGATACCCGAAACTCCTTTATCGACTGGTGGCCGAACGAAATTAATTTCGAGATTCTTAAAAATGTTTCAAATTCGTTGCAGGAAAATGCATAATTTTTATTTACTACCCTCAAGGACCTATTTCCAATATTTAGTTCAATCGAAGAATTTTGTGCATTAAATACCGACGACGGAAATGTGGCATATTACAAAAACACCTTTGATTTAATGACATTCAGAGATTAAATGCTTATTTATAACGCTTGGATTCACAAAAATTGAGATTTTTGGAGCAAAACTTGGGTTTTTTTCCCGATAAGATAAATTAACAACGAATGATTTTGAAATGATTGTAATTGCAGAAAGATAGCCTAATGAAATCAATAGAAGAATGCGTTGTAATTGCAATGGACGGTTCAGATAAAGAGCTTTTTCCATTTTTACCTTATATATTGCAAGATATTTGGGAAATCGGAGCAGACCCAAATGCAATAATTAAACTGATAAAAAAAAATGGCAACAATTATACTGAATTAAAAGTTCTTGATTTGGGTTGTGGTAAAGGAGCTGTTTCGGTTACAGTATCGAAAACACTTGGATGTACCTGCTATGGAATTGATGCAATTCCTGAGTTTGTTGAATTTGCCCAACAAAAGGCTACAGAATATAAAGTAAATCATTTATGTATATTTGAAACAGGAGATATTAGAGAAAAAGTGAAAGATTTGTCGGGTTACGATGTAGTAATACTTGGTGCAATCGGACCTATATTTGGTGATTATTTTTCAACTCTGTCAACCTTGACAAAGTGTATAAATGAAAATGGATTTTTTATTATTGATGATGCTTACATAGATGACAATAGTGTTTTCAGTCATCCCTTAATGTATAAGAAATCCGATATATTGCAGCAGATAGAAAAAGCAGGAATGGAACTTGTTGAAAATGACATTATGAATAGGGACGACATTGTAGATTCTGACGATTACATTTTTGATAATTTAAAAGAGAGATGCCAAGAGTTAATTGAAAAGTATCCGAATAAAAAAAATCTATTTTTAGATTATATTAGAAAGCAAGAAATTGAAAATGATGTTCTTGAAAATATAGTAATCGGTACAACTTTGGTAATAAAGAAAATAGAAAAAAATGTACGAACGCACAACAAAGTGTAAATGACATAAGGGTTTCAGTGGGTATTTAAGCGTTGTAGCTCGCTTCTCCCAATAGCTATCGGGGTTTGTTTAACCTGACAGGAAACTGCTCCGCAATCCCTTACCGCACATACATGCCAAATGTTAGGCTTTAACCTTACGATGTCAAATCACCCCTTCCAACCACATCCATGCGAACCAAACAAAGCCAAATTAGGTCATCAGTTAAGATCCAAATTAGCAACGATTTTTCTTATCTTTCATATTTTGATCTCCCAAGTTTTCTTATTTATATTCTGTGCTGAAAGTCAGCTATAAATTAAAAAAAATGAGGATATTCACACCCGTTGAACACCAAAAAATAAGAGCAATAATTGATAAGCGCTATTTTTCATGCGCATGCGATCATGCCAGGCTCTTTCGGTATGAACTGAAAGGAAGGCAACCTGTAAAACCATTTGTATATGAAAAAATTCATCTTCTTCGTCCTTATGTCTTTTACAATTTTTAGTTGCAATAATGACGATAATCCGGATAAAGAAGTCTGCATAGATTCCACTATCCCCTGCCCGGTTATCATAGGACAAGAAAACAAGGGATGTGTGGTGAATATCATATTCTTGGCGGAAGGCTTTACAGATTCAGAAATGACTGAATTTATGACATTATGTGATATTGCAAAACAAGCAATACTCGATATGGAGCCTTTTACTTCTGCTGCCAATAGCTTGAATTTTTATAGGGTAAATTCGACATCTATTACATCGGGTATAAGTACCCAACAATATACAAGTGTTTGTAATGGAACAACTGGAATTACTACTTCCTCACAAACTGCCTGGTCTGTTTTTGGCAATCGGGTGGGTATTAAACATTATGTGGGTATGGATCCATTGAAAAGGGATGCCCTGGAAGATTTATATGGCAATTATGCAACGGGAGATTATGTGTATACGATCATTATTGCGAATACAACAGACTACTACGGCGGTGCCGAGTTTCCGGGTGTTACAGAACACAATACCATCATCAATCCCAAAGTTTCCAATATAATCGTTTCAAAAAATGACAGCGGAGATGCGTTCAGGTATTTGATCAGGCATGAATTCGGGCATTCTTTTGGAAATCTGGATGATGAATATGAAAGTGCAGTAACGGCTTGTGCCATAGAAAATTACGAGCCCTGGTATCTGCCCCAGGAACCAAAACTAAATGTATTGACGTATAATCCAAACAATTGGTTTGAAGGGGCCAGGTATGTTTCAAAGGGTTATTGGCGGGAATGGGAAAATTCAATCATGAGAGGAGACGCTTCCGCAACGACCTTTTCTCCCACACAAAGAGAGGTAGTTCATCAGAGGTTATTGGATGCGATTGGATGTCCTTAAAAATTCATTTGAATCCCACCTAAGTATGAAAAATTTTTCCAAACGGGAAGATTTTTTTGTTTTAGAGACAGCACTCATTTTTCAATTAAGAATTTGGTTAATAAATATCTTGATAACTAATCACTTGCATTTAGATTACTTCTAAATAAATTGTTATTTTGCACCATCTGATTCCCCTCTCAATAATTTTTTACCAATAATTTCAAAAACCCAGAACGATGAAAAGATTCCTGTTTCTACTCGCGCTATTTATTTCTTACGTTATCCTGGCCCAGAATTCGGCAGGAGAAAATGATATTGCATATGCTTCACCTCAGGTGGGATTCAGTAATTGGCCGGATGTTAAAAACAGCCAGACCAAATTGAATTCAGAAAAATTTGAAATTACCGAAGGCGAATTGCGGCTCATAAAGAATGATTTGCTTGAAGAAGGTAGTGCAAATATTTATGAGGGGATGTACACTTTTACCAAAGATAAGAAAATAGTTTTCTTCAGCGTAAACCGGAAAATAAAAGGAAAAAATGAAACAAGCGGAAACAAAGAGGACCTGAAAAACGCCGTCAATCTTAATTTGTTTAAGGCAACTGTAAATGAACAGGGCGCTTGGGTGAATCTGGAAATGCTGCCCTTTAACAGCAGCCAGTTTTCAACAGGACAACCCACTTTAAATCAGGATGACACCAAACTCTATTTTGTATCCGACAATCCGAAGTCTCTGGGCAGGACAGATATTTTTTCAGTGGATCTGTACAAAGACGGAACCTATGGCATACCAGTGAATTTAGGACCAAAGATCAATTCCTCAGAACGTGAAATATTTCCGTTTATAGACACTGAGAATGTACTGTATTTTGCATCGGACGCGGCAAATCCAAAAAAAGAAATGGATGTTTTTGCAACCAAGATTTTCGATAATAGCATAGCAACACCGTATAAATTAAAAACTTCTGCGTTCGCCGATAAAGATGATTTGTCCTCCATAAAAAAAACCGGAAAAGGAGCAGGTGAAATGTATGAAATTGTAGCTGCAATTCCGGTAAAGAAGTATTTTGATTGCCAGCAAAAAATTACCGGTGTCGTTATGAATGCCGATACCCGGGAATTGCTGCCCAATGTAAAAATTGAGCTCTTCGATCAGGATGACAAGAATTTAGGATCCTTCAATTCCGGTGAAAAAGATGCTTCTTTCAGTTTCGAGCAATCCTGTAACAGCAACTATACTTTGCGAGCCTATCGTGAAGGATATTCAACCGGAGAGCTGAAGATTAAAACAATAAATGATCTTGATGTAAATCCATTAGTGGTTGTAGTGAATTTGAAGGCAAACCAGGGTCTGGAAACGGATCTGGTTGCTGAACTTCCTGAAAGCAAGGCTTCGGAAACTTTATCCAGAGAAATAAATCCTGTTCAGGCCGCTCCGGTTGAGGTGAGCAGCAAGTCTGAGGTACAGTTTCCTTATGATTTTAACAGCGATCTTCAGGTATACACTGTTCAAATCGGAGCATTTCAGGTAAAGGCCAAAACAGAAGAATTTATCCATGTAACAGATTTGTTTAATTATAATTATAAGGATGGCTTTAACAGATATTATTCCGGCATTTTTACATCTTCTGCAGAAGCCAAAAAACATTTGGTAAAAATGAAAAACAAAGGTTATACGGACGCCTTTGTTGTCAGATTGAAAGGGGAAAAGAGGTTTTAGTCCTTGCCTGGCAAGGATAAAGGACAAAGGATAAAGGATAAAGGACAAAGGATAAAGTATTGAGATATGAGATTTGAGAATTCTGAGAAAAAGTATACTGCACGCCTAAGGCATGTAAACCGGAGGCTGGGCAAAAGTAAAATTCAACTCCACTCCGGAAATTGAGTGGTCTTCAGATCGAGGGTGGCAATTTTTTTCATATCGTCCTGATCGAGTTTAAAATCAAAAATGCTTAAGTTTTCGATCATGTGTGCCTTTTGGGATGATCTCGGGATGGCGATAATCCCTCTTTGATAGTGCCACCTTAAACAGATTTGTGCGTTGCTTTTCTGATGCTTTTTGCCGATTTCCGTCAGAGTCTGGTTGTTAAAAATACCGTTTCGGCCTGCAGCAAAAGGTGACCAGGCTTCCATTTGAATTTCTTTTTTCTCCAAATATTCACGGGAATGCTCCTGTTGAAAAAAAACATGGGTTTCAATTTGGTTCACTGCCGGGTTGATGCTGGCCCCTGCCAACAATTCTTCAATTTGTTCCGGTTCAAAATTACTCAGGCCTATGGCCCTGATCTTGCCTTTCTTGTAAAGTGCTTCCATGGCCTGCCAGGAGCCTTTTACATCGCCGCGTGGCCGGTGGATGAGATACAGGTCCAGATACTCCAGACCCAGTTTTTCTAAGGAGGTTTCAAATGCTTTTATTGTTTTTTCATAGCCGGAATCGTCCACCCATAATTTGGAGGTAATAAATAAGGATTCTCTTTTAATACCACTTTGCGCTATACCCTGTCCAACAGATGCTTCATTTCCGTAAATCGTGGCTGTATCGATCAGGCGAAACCCTACTGAAATTGCTTCAGAAACAGCGCGTATACATGAAGCTCCAGATAATGAATGTGTTCCAAAACCAAGCACCGGCATTTTTATACCGTTGTTGAGTACTATTTCCGGAATGGAAGGTGCAAGTGCCTGACGATTCCCGGCAATTATATGCTGGGCTCCGAAAGACAGCAAAACAGTTGAAGCAGCAAACTTAGCGCCGGTTTGTAAAAACTCGCGACGCTTCATTTCGGTTGGGTGATTTTTTTGATTCATCTCTGCTCTTTTTTAGGGTGTTCAGTAAAGATAATAAAATCCCTGAAGAGATCAAGCCAGCGTTTAGCAACTAATGGATTATCAGTTATACAGGCAACTTATCATTTAGCCTCAATATAAATTAAATATAAACAGCCAATCAAACTTCAAATTTAAATGCAAATACAATTAAAAAATTTTACCACTGAGTTTGTTTTATGAATAATTAAATTAACTTTGCAATACAAAGTACTTTTAAATATGAAAAAACCCGAACAAGAATTGGCTGAAATTAAATCCATGATGGAGCGCAGTACCCGCTTCTTATCCTTAAGCGGACTGGCAGGAATACTGGCAGGAATTTATGCACTGCTGGCCGCTGGGCAGGCCTATCTCTGGATCTATTATCCCGGAGTACCTTTTGGCAATCGGATCTCCTTAATACAGGAGGAACAGATCCTGAACAAGTTGGTCAGCACGGCCTTGTTGGTCTTATGCCTTGCAGTCGGTACAGCCTGGTTTTTAAGCCGCAGAAAAAGCGAACAGAAAGCACAGCAATTTTGGACTCCGGCAGGCAGGCGTTTTGTACTGGCGCTGTTTATACCGGTGGTCGCCGGGGCAGCATTTTGCCTGGCTCTGACTGTACAGGGACAATTTGCGCTCGTTGCACCGACAACCTTAATATTTTATGGATTGGGTTTGCTGAATGCCTCACATTTCACGATGAGCGACATCAGGTACCTGGGTTTCGGTCAGTTGATACCGGGACTTTTCGCAGCCTTTTTTCCGCACTATGGGCTTCTTCTGTGGGCATTTGGATTTGGATTTCTTCATATCATCTACGGGACTTTGATGTACCTTAAATACGACCGTTAAAGTGAAAGTAATGTACGATAAGGCTTTTGAAAATATTATACGACTCAGGATCATGTCCGTACTTATGGTCAATGAGCGGTATGATTTCAATTCTTTCAAAACGCTCCTCGGGGTAACGGATGGAAATCTGGCTTCCCATCTGAGGCATCTTGAAAATGCAGCCTATATCTTTATCGAAAAATCCTTTGCAGGCAGAAAACCACAGACCAACTATGCTGCCACTGAGGCAGGTAAAATAGCCTTCCGGTCACATCTGGGATATCTTGAAAAATTGGTCAAAGAAAACAAATTATAAAAAAATTTATCAATTCACTTTGAAAAACAAAGTACATTAAAAACAAATAAAGAAATGGATACTAGAAAAAAAAATGATTCAGAAACCCTGCAGGATGAAATGCTCGCTAATTTCAACAATCCTGAAAAAATGGAAAAACTGTATCGCCAAAATAAAGTGGCATTTAAACAGGAATTCAGCCTTGTTTACCCACAGCTAAAAAGTAATCCCCTTGCCGGTTTCTGGCAGGAAAGACTGGATTACGATGCCGACACCATTTCCTGGGGCAGCAGAAACGACTTGCTCTTCGTGGCTTTGGCTTCTTTATTGGCAGGACTTTTGGCAAAGATACCGGCAATCTTTTCTATCAGTGAAGATTATTATTTCCCTAGAAATATAAGCTTTATCGTATTTCCTTTCTTAATTGCCTATTTTGTCAGGAAGAATAAAATACCGCTTGGTATAATTGCCTTCCTCAGCGGAATTATTGCGATCTGCATGATCTACATCAATGTGCTTCCGGACAATACCAACAGCGATACCCTGATTTTGGTCTGTATCCATCTGCCATTTCTGCTCTGGGCACTGTTCAGCATCGCATTTTCCGGCAATGAACTAAATAAATGTTCAAAACGTCTGGAATTCCTGCGCTTTAATGGCGACCAGTTCGTTATGTCGGCACTCCTGGTTGCAGCGGGCGGACTCATGACAGGGATTACACTGGGTCTCTTTGAACTGATCGGGGTTGAAATTCAAAAATTTTATGGCGATTATGTGATTGTTTTTGGTCTGGCAGCAGTGCCTGTAATTGCAACCCATCTCACACATACCAATCCGCAGCTGGTCAGCAAGGTATCACCCGTAATTGCGAGACTCTTTAGTCCGGTTGTGCTGGTCATGCTGGTTATTTATCTGGGGGCGATCATTATTGCAGGTAAAGATCCTTACAACGACCGTGAATTTCTGTTGATCTTTAACGCCCTCCTCATCGGGGTAATGGCACTGATCTTCTTTTCCGTGGCTGAAAGTGCTCACAAAAAAGAGCTTTCTTCAACCACCTGGATTCTCCTGCTTTTATCTGTGGTGACAATAGCAGTAAACAGCATAGCCCTGTCAGCCATAGTATTCCGGATTTCGGAATGGGGACTTACCCCAAACAGGCTGGCGGTACTTGGCAGCAATGTTTTAATGCTGGGACACCTTCTTTTTGTAACAGCCAAACTGTTTAAGACCCTCACTAAAAAAGGAACACTAAATGATGTTGGTAGTGCTGTTGTTCTTTACATGCCTGTTTATATACTCTGGGTACTGGTAGTTGTTTTCATTTTCCCTTTGGTTTTCGGCTTCAAATAAAAGTCAGAAATACCGTTCATATCAAAGGTTGGGAATATTACAGTCAGGATATTTGGGATTGTTGTATTTATAGCAGGATCGCAAATCTTTTCTGGTCATATCAGGGATAATTGAGCCCGGTAATATGAATGTTGGCTTGCCCGGGTGAACATAGAATTTCAGAGCAACAGGATTCCTGCAAATTCCTTTAAGCTGATCTCAGAAAGTTTTGCCTGGAATTTTGCATCGCTGTAACGAACGATCGCCCTGATATAATTGAGTTGCGCCGTGCGGAATTCTATGGTGGGGATGGTTCCGATCTTGAATTTTTCGATGGTGATGTCCAGGTTATCCTTTGCAATGGCCTCATTGCTTTTTTCAAGCTCGATAAGGCTGATATTGGTCAGATAGCTCTGATATGCAGTGCCGAGCTGTGATTTTAAAGTTTGCTTCTGTTCCTCAATAACAAGAGCTGAATTATCAAGCCTGATCCTGGCTATTTTTTCATTCTGATTTTGCGTGAAACCTTCGAAAATCTTAAGCCTGGCGCTTAAACCGTAGTTCCACCCCTGAGACTCAGCACTGGTCGTAAAGCCAAGGCTCGATTCTGATTCGTTAAAGACATAGCCTGTGCTGACAATTATGCTTGGATAGCGTTCTGCTTTGATCTGTTTCAAATCAAGCCGGGCAATATTTTTATTGATTATCGCTGCCTGTAAAACGGGATTCTGCTTTTCGGCGAGTGATTCGAGCTGAGGTAGGGAAAGCGGCTCATCCAAAGATATTTCTTCTATCACGTTAAAATCTATCTTAGTATCCCGGGCAAGGATCTCATTCAGCCGGATCTTGCTGTTGACTATCATTTCCTTTTGCCGTAACATTAAAGTGAGGTCTGTATTCAGGTCGACCTGTGCATTCAACACCTCTAGTTTAGAGGCTTTACCAATCGTAAACCGGTTATTGGCAAGTTTTAGCCTTTGTTCCGAAATAATAATGGTACTGTCTAAGGCTACAAGCTGCTGATACTGCTGTACGAGGTCATAATATCCGATCATCACATCACTAACCCTGGTCAATACCGCTTGTTTTAGCTGAGCTTCTCCCAGTTTTTCCAGTTCCTTCAACTGGTCATAGCGCGCAAACATCCTGAATCCGTCAAAAATGGTCCAATCCAGGCCGACCCCATAGTTGAGACTGTTATTCTTCGCGTTATCCAGTTCAACCAAATTCCCGTCAGCACGCGTTTGAGAACTGTTTTGAATGCTGTTGTTGCTGTTCAGCGTTGCCCCGACAACAGGTAGCATGCCTGCATTTCCAATATTCACTCCGGTTTTGTCTATTTCCAGCATATTGGAAGCGATCCGGATCTGGTAATTGTTTTCAAGAGCAATTTTCACTGCTTCCTCTACCGTCAGCAATTCCTGAGCCATCGCCAATGGCGAAGCGAAGAAAAAAAGAACTAAGAATTTAAGTAGCTTGTTCATTGAATTTGCTTTCCATTTTTAACTGCAGCTCCTGATCGTCAAATTCAGGACGGTGTTTCTTCTCCCTGGACCACATCAGGTACAATGCAGGAATAATATATAAAGTTAAAATAAGGGAGAACATGGTGCCCCCGATAATCACAACGCCCATACCGATTCGGCTTGTTGAGGCAGCTCCAAGCGCAATAGCTATGGGCAGGGCCCCCAGGGCAATGGTTAGGCTGGTCATCAGAATCGGGCGCAACCTGCTCTCGGCGGCCTGTAAGATAGCTTGTGCTTTTGGAATACCCTCTTCGCGGAGCTGATTGGCAAATTCTACGATCAGAATCCCGTTCTTGGTCACGAGTCCAATGAGCATTACGGTACCTATCTGGCTGAAAATATTCCAGGTTTGACCAAAGAGCCAGAGCGAAAATAAGGCTCCGGCAACGGCCATTGGAACGGTCAGAATGATGATGAACGGATCAATAAAACTCTCAAACTGGGCGGCAAGTACAAGGAAAATGAGAAGTAATGCCAATCCGAATGCGAACATCGTATTGGAACTGCTCTCAACAAAATCTCTGGATTCTCCTCCTAGGTCAGTTGTAAAATTCTCGCCCAGTACTTTCTCCCTAATGCGTTCCATCGCATCAATCCCATCGCTTATGGTCTTACCGGGAGCAAGACCTGCAGATACTGTTGCACTCATATAACGGTTGTTGTGGTATAGCTGCGGGGGACTGCTTTGTTCCTCGGTTGTAACCAAATTATCGAGTTGAATGAGAAGGCCTTCTTTATTTCTGACGAACATGGAAGTTAGATCCATAGGGGCAGCCCGATCTTTTTTATCGAACTGACCAATCACCTGATATTGTTTGCCATTCATTAGAAAATATCCAAATCTTTGTCCGCTTAAAGAAAGCTGAAGGGTTTGTGCTACATCGAGAACGGAGACCCCAAGACTCTGGGCTTTTTCCCGGTCTATAGTAACATAAATTTCAGGCTTGTTGAATTTCAGGTTTACATCGGTAATAGAAAAAGTAGGATCTTTTGATGCTTCTTCCATAAACTCGGGGATTTTTTCCTGTAGTTGCTGAAAATTTGGAGCCTGAATTATATATTGAATAGGCAAGCCCCCCCGCCGGTTTACTGCGATGGTGGGAGATTCGGATACATTGGTGCGGGCATTGGGATATAGCTTTGTCCATTTGGTAAGATTGGCAGCAATTTCCTTTTGGGTGCGCTTCCTTTCACCGGGTTCCACAAGGGCGATCCTGGCACGACCGCTGTTCACAGAAGCCGAACCAAAACCGGGAGAAGTGATGATGAGACTCACTTTCTTTTCCGGGATCGAATCGTTTATCAGGTTGGTGATCTCGTTCATGAATGCATCCATATAATCGTAAGATGATCCCTCAGGTGCAGTAATACTTAAACCAATATAACTCCGGTCGTCATATGGAGCAGTCTCTTTTTTAAGCAGGTTATAAAATACAACAATAAAAAGGATACAACCGGCGAGAATTGGAAAACTCAACCATTTCTTATTCAAAAATGCCCGAAGCGATTCGGCATATGAAGTATTCATTTTTACAAAATACTTTTCTGTAAAATTGTAGAATTTAGAGTGCTCTTGTTTTCCGGGTCTCATCAGATAGGCGTTGAGCATAGGGGTTAAGGTCAATGCCACGAAAGCTGATATCAATACCGCCGAGGCAAGCACCACACCAAACTCACGGAACAACCTGCCTACAAATCCTTCGAGAAATATAACAGGAAGAAATACAGCTGCCAGGGTAACAGATATAGAAATGACAGCGAATAAAATTTCATTGGAGCCTTTGATTGAGGCTTCAACAGGATTCATTCCCTTTTCAACTTTTCTGTAAATATTTTCGGTCACCACAATTCCATCATCTACCACCAGACCGGTTGCCAGTACGATAGCGAGCAGGGTGAGAACATTGATGGAGTAACCAAACATCCACATTATAAAAAAGGTGGAGATCAGCGATACGGGTATGTCAATGAGCGGCCGCAGGGCTATTGACCAATTCCTGAAAAAGAGGTAAATGACCAGGATTACCAGAATAACGGAGATGGCCAGTGTTTCTACAACTTCTGTGACGGCTCTTTTTACAAATACAGTATTGTCTATGGCGACGTTCAATTTAAAACCCTGGGGCAGATCTTCCTCAAGCTGATCGAACTGTTTGTAGAATGCCTCCGCTATATCGAGATAGTTACTTCCAGGCTGGGGTACAAGAGCCATTGCCACCATGGGTTGGCCGGAATCACTCAATTTGGTTTCGAGGTTTTCGGCTTCCAGGGATGCTTTTCCGATATCTTTAAGGCGAATTACCTTCTCGCCATCAGCCCGGATTATAATATTATTAAACTCTTCTTCCGTTGAAAGATTTCCAATGGTCTTTACTGTTAATTCTGTGTTGGCTCCCGTTAATTTGCCTGAGGGTAATTCCACGTTCTGTGATGCAAGGGCCCCCCTGACGTCGGATACCGTTGCCCCGTAGGAAGCCAGTTTTAAGGGATCAATCCAGAGACGCATCGCATATTTTCTTTGTCCCCAGATCTGAACACTGCTCACTCCGGGAATGGTTTGCAGCCGGGGAGCGATCACATTTTCGGCATAGTCCGAAAGTTCCAGAACATTCTTTATATCACTTTGAACGGTCATTGATATTATGGCATCGGAATTGGCATCTGCTTTAGAAACCACCGGTGGGGCATCAATATCCTGCGGGAGACTCCGAACAGCCTGTGAAACCTTATCGCGCACATCATTTGCGGCCTCTTCCAGGTCTTTTTCCAGATTGAATTCGATGTCTATATTACTGAAACCCTGGTTACTTGAGGAACTGATATTCCTGATTCCATCGATGGAATTGATCGCTTTTTCCAGGGGTTCGGTGATCTGAGACTCAATAATATCTGCATTGGCACCCGCATAGTTTGTGCGCACTGAAATGACTGCCGGATCAATGGATGGAAATTCACGCAGACCGAGATAAGTAAAGCCTATAATACCGAACGGTACAATTGCAATATTCATTACAATTGTAAGTACAGGGCGCTTTATGCTTAAGGTTGATAAACTCATTATTCTGTTGAATTATCAGTTGTTTGCAAGATATTGACTTTTACGGGTATTCCATTTCTGAGCATCATGACTCCTGAGGTAAGGACGGTATCGCCTGACTTCAAGCCGGACAACACCAAAACTGAATTTTGGGTACGCGCACCTGTTTCCACAACGATTTCTTTGGCAAGCCCTTTATGAGCAACAAAGATCTTTTTGCCGTTCTGGATGGGGATCAAAGATTCGCTTGGCACCAGCAAGGCCTCTTTTAATGTTTCCAAAGGCAACATTACATTGGCAAAAGTGCCCGGAATTAATTTGCCTTCCGGGTTCTCGGCTATGGCACGCATTTTTAAGGTACGTGTTGCAAGATCAACCCCGGGTTCAATAGCGTATATTTTCGCCGTTTGTTTTTCTTTAGAATTTGAGGTAATAAAAGTGATCCTGTCCTCCAATCCAATTTGTGAGGAATATTTTTCGGGAACTGAGAATGTAATCTTTAACTGATCTGTATTCACTAAACTCGCGATCGGTGTGGAGGGTGTAACATAGGTTCCCTGTGATATATATCGCAATCCTATGGTACCTGAAAATGGAGCGCGCACCGTAGCCTTGGCTAACTGCGCCGCGATGAGTTGTGATTCTGCCAAAGCAAACTGGAAATCAGCTTCGGAGATATCGTATTCTTCCTGACTTATGGCCTCTTTTTCAAGGAGTAGCTTTGCCCTGCGCACATTTTCTGAAGCAAGCTTTTGAGCCGTCATCACTTTCGAAAGCTGTGCCCTTAATTCCCTGTCATTCACCTGGAAAAGAATTTGTCCCTTTGAAACCTTGCTTCCTTCCTTAAAATTAATTTTTTCAACAATCCCGGAAATTTCACTGCGCAGCTCCATCTGTTCATTCGCTTCCAATGAGCCCGAGAGGGAAAGATTCTCTGAAAATTCCTGAGGCTTCAGCACCATGCCGGATACCTTGACGGCCGACTGGGCTCCACCTTTCAGGTTTCCCTGACCGGTTTCCTTTTTATCGGCTGATATCCTGTAGCCGATGAGAGCCACTAATCCTGTTGCCAGAAAGATATATATAATGTGCTTGAATTTCATAAAGACTACCTGTAATTAGTACGCTTTCCTTGTGAGATGGGAAAGATTAAAAATAATATTAAAAATTCGGGTATCAAATAAAAATCACCAAAAGTGTAAGGACCAGACCCGCTAAGGCAAAATAGATCCCCTTCTTAAAAATGCTGGTTTTAGGAAGGAACATCCAGAAAGATGAGATCACAAAAAATAACAGTGATAAGCCAAAAAAGATGTTCAGAAAGAACAAAGGTTTTTTAGATGTCGCCTTGTGCATTTCAGTCATTTTCTTCAAAACAAAAGGCAGCTCCTTAACTGTATAAGTGACCATTCTTGTATTCGTGTTGTAATTTCCACTCTCAAAATATACCATGCCGTCCTCCGCCTTCGTGATTTTAAAATCCCGGATACGAAGTTCCTTTCCGAGTTCTTCAATTTTGGTGCCCTCCGGTAAAGTTTTTTCAAGGACTATTTCTTTTTTCAAAAAGTCGGTATCTCTGAAGATCATCAGTATGCCGCTTATGGCATATACCGCCATGATCCCGGCAAGGAAAAATCCCAAATAGCGATGGTAAAGGCGCATGTTTTTTTGTAAGGTCTTTTCTTTCATTTCAATTTGTTCTAAAGATTTATTTCAGGTTTGACCAAACAAAAGAGAAAAGGTTTAATGTACAAGACCAAATTTTAAAAGATCATCAGAATAAAAGACAATTTCTGCCACAAGATACAACAGGATCATAATATGCTCCATTGAACTGAAGCCGGTTCAGTCTTGTAAGGTGCATATAATTTAAACCTATAAAGGAATAAATTAAACCAATGGGTGATCAAGGTTTTTAAAAATATTTATTGTAAATTTAGAACTGTTAACAGCATATTTGATTGCAAAATCAGGAAAACAAGGATGTGACAGGATGACAACAGGAATTTGTAAAGCAAGCCCGGATTAATGACTCGTGAACCGCGGCAACTTCAACTATCTGTTGCCAAGTCTGTAGTTTAGATTTTAATTGTGCTGAGAGCTTTTGGCAGATCGGTTGAGAGACGAATAAAAGGAGCTTGAAGGGCTCATGAAAAACCGCTTGGAAATAAAATTATGACCACACATATGTACAATAATATTTAAAAGTAATTATCATGGAGAATACAAAAAAAGGAAAATGTCCGGTAATGCACGGAGCCAACACAGAAACAACCAATTCCGTTATGAATTGGTGGCCAAATGCACTTAATCTTGATATTT
>Ga0105098_10000056_pt1 | contig 30557 bp, 29 predicted proteins | sample PPLLak21cMay2015_FD_79137 | JGI IMG/M metagenome (GOLD analysis project Ga0105098, IMG submission 79137) | Freshwater sediment microbial communities from Prairie Pothole Lake near Jamestown, North Dakota, USA - PPLs Lake P7 Core (1) Depth... | ecosystem: Environmental > Aquatic > Freshwater >... | reverse complement strand
TACTTCAACAAGGACCCCAACACCGGCTTTACGACCGAACTGGCGACACCCTGTAATGTCGACGAGCCGTCCACCTGGCAATACCAGGTTGATCCCTTCTGCGAGCCGGCCTTAATCCCGGGCACGCCAAACATCGCCGCCGGCATGGAGCAGTTCAACGACACCCCCCTGGTCAACGGTACCCTCTACCCCACCGTTACGCTGGAGCCGAAGGCCTATCGCCTGCGCATCCTCAACGCGGCCAATGACCGCTTCTGGAACCTGCAGTGGTACGTTGGAGATCCCAATACGGCCGATCCGATCCTCGGAGCTACCGAGGTGGCACTCAAAGCAGCCGAAGTAGAAGCTGCCCAGACCGACCCGGTCGTGTTCCCCACGCCGGATACCACCATCAGCCCGCCCGGGCCAAGCTGGATCCAGATCGGAACCGAGGGTGGCTTCCTGCCGGCGCCGGTGGTGATCCCCAACCAGCACATCACCTGGATCACTGATCCGACCCGGTTCGACGTTGGCAATGTGGATCAGCATTCCCTGCTGTTGGCGCCAGCTGAACGCGCCGACGTGATCGTCGACTTCTCGAAGTACGCTGGAAAAACCCTGATCCTCTACAACGATGCGCCTGCCGCCTTCCCGGCTCGCGTCCCCACTTACGATTATTATACCGGCGCTCCAGACCTGTCTCCGAACGGGCCATCCATGGTCCTGCCTGGTTACGGGCCGAATACCCGCACCATTATGCAGGTCAAAATCGCGGCCAGTGCGCCAGCCGCTTCCTACAATCTGACGGCGCTGCGCGCGGCGTTCAGGCATCACGCGGACGGCTCGGGCGTGTTCGAATCGGGGCAGAACCCGATCATCGTCGGACAGGCAACATACAACTCCGCGTATGGTACCAGCTTCGCTTCCGGAGCCTGGTGCAACTCGCCCGCCAACCCAACCCCCAAGTGTGATGGCTTTGCCCGCATCTCGGAGCAGGGCGGCCAGACATTCAAGTTTGACACGCTCTCCGGCGCGCAAATCGGCGTCAAGATCGAGCCCAAGGCCATCCACGACGAAACCAACTCAACGAACTTCGAACCCTTTGGCAGGATGTCAGGTAACCTCGGCGTTGAGGTCGCCCCGGCAACTCCGGGGACGCAAAATGTTGTCCTCTACCCCTTTGTGAACCCCCCGACGGAACTGTTCAATGCCACCAACCTGCCGTCGACCGACACGCTCACACCGATCTCGGTGGGAAGCGATGGGACACAGATCTGGAAGTTCACCCACAATGGGGTGGATACGCACCCGATCCACTTCCACCTGTACGACGTGCAGCTCCTCAACCGCGTTACCTGGGATAACATCGTCATCCCACCCGATCCCAACGAACTCGGGTGGAAGGACACAGTGCGGGTCAGCCCACTCGAGGATACGTACTTCGCCATCCGGCCCGTGCTGCCCGTCCTGCCGTGGGAGATCCCGAATAGCATCCGGCCGATGAATCCAATGATGCCCATCAACGATACAACGATGTTCAATCCGACCGATCCCAATGGCAATCCGGCCGCGATCAGCAACCAATTGATCAACTTTGGCTGGGAGTATATGCTGCACTGCCACATCCTCTCACATGAAGAGATGGACATGATGCGGCCCGCCGCGGTGGCGGTCCCGCCGAACAAGCCCGATGGTCTCGTTTTCGACAATGGGACCCTGACCTGGAACGACAATTCGATCACCGAGACATCGTTCGTCGTCCAACGAGCGGATGCATTCAGTACCTGGGCTGATGTGGGAAGCATCGCATCCCCGCTGGACCAGCCAAACATCCATGAGGCGCGCAGTTACAACGACACAACGTACCAATCAGGCACCTATTACCAATATCGAGTCGTTGCCAGGAACACTGTCGGCTATGGTGGAGCTTATCCGAGTGTGACGGTTGAGTCAGTATCTGACATCGTTACCGTAGGGACTCTCCCTGTACCGGATGCGCCAAGCGGTTTGACAGCTGTGCTTGCCGCTGGCCCGCAGGTTCAGCTCCAATGGGCTGACAATGCCGTTATCGAAACCGGCTTCACCATCGAGCGCTGTACGGGCGCCGGCTGTACCGATTTCGCTCCTATCGATGGAGTGGGTGCAGACATCACAACTTATACTGATCTAACAGTCGTGGCCAACACATCATATTCCTATCGTGTGATTGCGTTCAACGCAAGCGGAGATTCGCTGCCGTCGAACGTCGCAACGATCTGGACTGGAACGCGCAAAGCCCCTGTCCCGGATTTCAACGGAGATGGAAAGACTGATGTGGCTATCTATCGCCCCTCGGAAGGACTGTGGTTCGTCGAAAATCAATTCGCAAGGCAGTATGGAATGGCTGGCGATACCCCGGTTCCGGGTGACTACGATGGCAATCGAATGACCGATGTTGCCGTCTATCGTGAAGGCCTGTGGTTCGTCGAAAATCAATTTGCACTGCAGTACGGAATCCCCGGTGACCTCCCGGTCCCGGGCGACTACGATGGCAATGGAACGACTGATGTGGCCATCTATCGCCCCTCGGAAGGACTGTGGTTCGTCGACGGGCAGTTCGCACTGCAATATGGAATCGCCGGCGACATCCCGGTCCCGGGCGACTACGACGGCAATGGAACGACCGATGTCGCCATCTATCGCCCCTCGGAAGGACTGTGGTTCGTCAACGGGCAGTTCGCACTGCAATATGGAATCGCCGGCGACATCCCGGTCCCGGGCGACTACGATGGCAATGGAACGGCTGACGTCGCTGTCTATCGCCCCTCGGAAGGACTGTGGTTCGTCAACGGGCAGTTCGCAACACAGTATGGAGGCGTAGCTGGGGACATCCCCCTCTCAAAGAAACCCTAAACAGTAAATCAGTCTGATCGACCGGCCCTGATCGTTGGATCAGGGCCGGTTCCTGTTAAAAACAGGCAGGTCACCCGGCCAGGGAAATGCCTGTTCCTCCACAGAAATTCTTCCCCTGGTATGGAGAGGAGATAGTAAATGCTCGATCAGACAACGGGCAGCGCAAAGCGCCAGTTAATGCTGAGATTTTGCGGCTTTTCACCAAGTCTAAACTGGTAGTTTCTACGGGCTGATTTTTTCTTTTTGTGGGCTTTCACCAAAACTAATGACCATGATTTGTGGGGATGTACCGATTACAGAACTTTCGCCTGGCTATATAGTAATAACAGATTTGAACGCCAGTGAGGCTTAATGTCGAGCAAAGCAGAACATGGCTGGCACGATCCATTCAAACGTGAAGCATTTTAAGGATTAAACCACTATGAACATTGTCTCAGATATGGACTGGCTCGATGGAACTGCAATCTCTCAAACCGGCTTTGAAGGCGGGCTGGAAAGCGAGGTACAGCAAAACCTCGTGCCTCTGGATAATGAACTTCTCAAGCGAACTATGGATATCGTCATCACACTCACGTTGGGTCTGGCCCTCCTGCCAATTTTATTGTTTGTGGCTTTATTGATACACCTGGATGCACCAGGCCCCATATTTTACACGCAGGAGCGCCTGGGAAAAGATGGCCACAAGATCAGGATCTACAAATTCCGCAGTATGCATGTCAACGCGGACAAGGTCCTGGCTGAATATCTTGCAGAGAATCCATCCGCTCGTGAAGAGTGGTTACGGAACCAGAAATTGCGCAACGATCCGCGTGTCACTCGTACAGGCAAATGGATCCGTCAATTCAGTATCGATGAAATCCCCCAGCTCTTCAATGTCCTCAAAGGCGATATGAGCGTGGTGGGACCCCGTCCGATCATGCTCGAGCAGAAAGCCCTTTATGGGCATGGAATTGATCTTTATCGCAGCGTACGCCCCGGTTTGACTGGTTTCTGGCAGGTCTCAGGCCGTAATCACACCAGCTTTCATCAGCGCACCCTTTTTGATATATACTATATACGTAACTGGTCTGTTTGGCTGGACATCCATATTTTATTCCGTACCGTGTGGGTGGTGTTGAGCAGGGATGGGGCGTACTAACCTTACATTAGAAGTAACGTTGAAGTTCGCTTGAGAGTTTTCGCGCAAAAAGATTATGTTGCCATTAGGCAAGCTGGAAAAATAGGATGTCTCTTTTGACGACTCTTAAGTTCATTGCTGAACACCCACTTAACAAAGGCAAAAAAGGGAGGGCGCTTTTCGGTTTTCTAAAGTGGCAGATTGGAAGCAGGCTTGTGCCCGGGGAAGTCGTTTACCACTGGATCGATGGAGCCAGGTTTATTGTCCGGCCGGGCGAAACGGGACTGACGCAAAACATTTACTGCGGTCTGCAGGAATTTTGCGATATGGCCTATGTCCTGCATGTGCTTAATTCTGAAGATCTGTTTATCGATGTCGGTGCAAATGCCGGTTCCTATACGATCCTTGCCTGTGCCGTCAGGGGCGCCAGAGGTTATTGCTTTGAGCCCGTTCCATCCACATTTCAGCGCTTGACGGACAACCTAAAGCTCAACGATCTGTTGGGACGTGTGCAGGTCCACAACATCGGGCTGGCCGACAAAGAAGGCGAAGCCCTGTTTACAGCGGATCTCGACACGACGAATCACCTGATTGCTCCGACTGAAGCGGCAAGTGATGCGATCGTAGTCAAGGTCCTGTCACTCGATCAGGTGCTGGCCAGCGAATCCCCATCGCTAATAAAAATTGATGTAGAGGGGTTGGAAACGCTGGTCATCAATGGCATGCTTTGCACACTGGGGAATCCGTCTTTACACTCTGTCATCGTAGAGCTCAACGGTAGTGGCGCACATTATGGATTTGACGACCAGGGTATTGTCGAGAAAATGCGGGAGTTCGGTTTTCGGATGTATAGTTATGAACCTTTTAGCAGAACCATAACGCCTATCTCCGCGAAAAACCCAGACTCGAGCAACACCCTTTTCCTGCGCCATGAAGATTTCATCAGACAGCGTCTGGCCAGTGCGCCCAGTTTCAGAGTCGGCTCTCACGAGATCTAGGTGCGGAATGAATAAATATCTGCGGGCGGCCTCGACCAATTTCATTTTTTTAGCCATCAGTGTAGTTTTCTTTTTGGTTATTACGCCGGTCGCCATTCGAACAATGGGCGAAGATCTATTTGGTTTGTGGGCAATGCTGAGTGCGTTGATGCTTTTTTCGAACATCGGTACTCTGGGGATCGACACCATTGTAATGAAGTTTTCGTCCGAGATCCCGACTCACGCTGACGCTCAAACACAGTCCAATCGCATAATGACCGCCGGATATTTGATCGTTGTCGTAATGTCCGTGATCACGGCTATTCTTTTATTGTTCGTCAGGGATCCGATTGCGGATAATATAAATGCCAGTACGGAATTAAGGGAGCAATTTCGTCAGGCAATGGCCTGGATTGCGGCCGGCATGCTTCCCCAGTTCCTGGCGCGTGTGCCGCAGGGTTTCCTGCTTTCACAGTTGCGCAACATGGCCGCCCGGCAAATCGAGTTGTTTTCCTCCATCTCATTTTGGGTAGGTGCGATTGTTATTGCATTGACAGAAAAAAACCTGGCGACGATCGCAGCCTGGTGCTTCTTCAATAACGTGCTTGTCCTGGCACTGTATCTCTGGATGATGCACCGATTGATGCCCTTTCGGTTTCAGCTGGATGTACATAGCTTCCACCGGATGCTCGATTTCTCAGGATATATGTTCCTTGAGAACCTGGCAATTTCCCTGTTTCAGCATTTCGACAAAGTCGTCGTGGGATTTACGCTTGGTCCCGCTCTGGCAGGAGTCTACTCGGTGGGCACCAGCCTGGCCTTGCGCCTGTCAATCGTAACGGGACAAGCCACCGAAGTAATGATCCCATATGCCAGCTTGCAAAAATCGCTTGGAGATCAGCAAAAACTGTACGCCACGTTTCGACAGTTGTCACGCTACGTTAGCATAATTTTGGCAGGTCTAAGCAGTGTATTGGTGATCTGGATGAGTGAGGTTTTATCCTTATGGATTGGCCCGGACTTTGCCAGGCAGTATGCTGATGCTTTTCGCATCCTGATCATTGCCTACAGTCTGCTGAGTCTATGCCGTCCTGCGCATCAAACATTGACAGGTATCGGTAAGGTCAAATTCACAGCGTTTATCTATTTATTCTCAACGATTCTCATGTTGGCTGGACTGTTCTTTTTATCACGTGAATTTGGCTTTCTGGGTGCGGTCTCTGCCAATCTGATATTGGTACTTCTACTGATATTCAATTTACTTCTCTATTTTACGTTCGAAAGACCTCTGCCATGGAGACATGCGTTGGCCGACCTGAAGTGGGGGTTGTTTTTACCGGTTTTTGTTTATGGTTCGAGTTTGCTTTTACCGAACCCGCCTTTAACACACAAAATAGCAGAGACGATCATTGTGGGAATCTTATTGTTATGGGTAGTTGCAAAAGATAATTTCACTTTAATCAAAACCGGACTATTGCAGATCAAGCAGGCTGTCTCCAGGTCTTGAATTGAAGGTCAAATGCCAAGCACAGTTCTCTTCCTTACGGCAACGCTTTTACTTTCGCTCAACTTTGTGCGACCTTTCGGTCTGGCTCTCTCCGACTGGCTATACTTCTGCGCCTTATTCCTGGGTGTAGCAGAGACATTTTTGATCCAACGACGCCATGCAGCATGTTGGTGGCACAATCGATTTTTATGGGCAGTGGCTCTCATTGTCTTTGGGGCACTGATCTCGACGATCAACTCCCGCCACTGGAGCACGGCCCTGCTGGAAATCTTCCAGCAAGCCTTTGTCATGACATTATTCGTCTCTTTGGCCTGGATCATGGTGCGGCGCGGCAAAATCCCTCCGATCGTATTTGCCTTTATCCTTACAGGTGTTTTTACAGCGGGCATTGCCACATACGATTATTTTACCGGCTCAAGGATAGGACCTTTTCTTTCGGGAACACCAGATCTTCAATTATGGGGGCGGTATGCCGGAACCCTGGGACATCCTAACAAGCTCGGTTATTTTCTTGTCCTGACAGCCTTGCTTAGCGTTGGGCAGCTATTACGTTTGAAATCAACCCGCGCAGTGTGGTTTTCCTACCTGCTCTGGGGTGTGCTCCTTGCCGTTCAGCTCTTTGGGATCTACATTAGCGGTTCCATGTCCGCTTATTTAGGATTTCTACTCGGGATACTTGTCATCATTCTATCCTCAACGCGTATTCTTTATAGCGTAACGAAGATATTTGCAGTCGTGATGGCCGCAGGCTTGTTGCTGGCAATATTCAATGTCGTATTCAACACAACCTCACTGAGAAATATGCCCGGTTCGAGGAACTCCCAGATCACACAAGCTCTCAATAGAATTCAAACCGTCACAGGTGAAAGCCGTTTGAAGAACTACAGCCAGGCCTGGGATCGAATTACTTTGAACCCGTGGGTAGGTGTGGGCTATGACCAGATCTCCACATCGGGCGTCAGTTCATCATCACGCTTGCTTGATGATGCCGTGCACAATCCGCTTTTGCAGATTTGGTACACCGGCGGAATTTTTGCCTTCATTGGCTGGTTGGCAATCTATGGTCTGGTTGGCTGGACAGCATTGGGCGCAATAAAAAAGGCCTCGCAGAGCGGGTTGCCTCTCGTTCTAAGTCTTGCGGCGGCAACGTTGGCAGCTCTGCTGATGGATCAATTCCAGGATGCAATCTACCAGCGTGAGAAATGGCTGGTCATTGGGCTGTTGATTAGTTTTGCATGGGAACAAAGCGAAGTTGAAACTGAATCACCTGTTCGTCACGAAAGTCAGCCAATGGATCTTTTACCCTCCGGTCAGGAGCTGAGCGCTTCTGAAACGAATCCATAAGGACGTTGCAACACAGCAAGGACAATGCAGTATGGCAGAACAACCTGAATCCAGAAGAGACATAAAGATTTTTATTTGGCATCCGAGTATCGAACACCTTCAATATTTCACATGGATGGCTCTTCGAGCGCGGGTTCAGACGCCGGTTACTTTCGTTGTTGGTTATTTGGAAAACCCGGTTCGAAAAGCCCAGGAATGGAAAATGGTCGATTTAAGGGAACTCAATCCAATCCTGATCCCGCCTCAGAAGCTATCGGGCGAAGGGAGAAAGCTGCTCCGCGAGAATCCTGATGCCATTCATGTTTTTCAGGCCTTTCGAGGCAGGGAAGGCTACAATTATCTTCCTTTAATTGCTTTTGCGCTGCGCAAAGGAATTAAGGTAGTTGTCTTGGATGAGCCTTATTCCACCAGTCCAGTGGGGTATTTTTACGACGAGAATCGATTGCTGGCATATTTCAAAACCTGGGTGCGACCCGCGTTACGCTATGCCATGGGGAAGCTGTTATACGCTGCATCGTCCTCCCAGAAACCCTGCATCATGTCACTTTCTCTGATCGCACAGGAACAATTTATAAAGGCCAAGTTTGATCCCGACACTCTCTTTCCTTTTGGTTACTTTGTGCCTCGACAAGAAATTGTCTCGAAGAGCCGCAAGGAATCCACCGGCTTACGACTGATCTTCGTAGGGGCCCTGATTGCCCGAAAAGGGTTGGACATTCTTGCTCAGGCCGTGAGAAATCTGCAGGAACAAGGTCGCAGGGTGACAGTGGACATCTATGGATCAGGAAATCTGAACGCTGTGAGTATCTCGGGCCTTTCGATCAGGCATCAAGGCAGCCTCCCATTCGACCAAATCCAGGCTGTCATGGCTGAGCATGACGCCCTGGTGCTTCCCAGCCGACATGATGGCTGGGGAGTGGTAGTCAATGAGGCGCTAATGCAGGGCGTACCGGTTATCGCAAGCAGCCGGGTTGGCGCGAAATGCCTGCTCGAAGCCTCGGGCGCCGGGCTGATCTTTGAGTCTGAAAATGCGGCTGACCTCACGGAAAAACTAAAAATGCTATTACAAAACCCGGATTTGCTAAACCAACTGCGGATCAATGCACGAAAGGTGAGTCAGGAAATCACCCCGGAAAAGGCTGCGCAGTATTTCCTGGACGCGCTGATCTATTACTTTTACAAGGATGGCACTCGTCCGTCCGCCATCTGGGCCACTCCGGCTTAAGGGATCATGTTTATGTCCCACAAAAACCTGTTGTATTCCGAGATCACTCCGGATCGTGTCAATAAGAAAGCCCTCCAGTTGTGCAGAAGCGGCCTACGGGAGCCGATCTGGAAGGCCGCCCTTCGAGTTGCTTATTTATTCTTCCTGAAATACCGTTATAGCATTGATCCTTTGGGTGAGGGCGTCCGCTGGGGGTACCGCTGGAATATTCGGAGAGGCTCCGTCAAATTGGGTCACTTCAGTTACCTGGGATCGGGAACCCATATCCTGTACCCGACGATTATCGGTGATTTATGTATGGTCGCTCAGGATACACACTTCGTTGGTAATGATCATGGTTTTGAGCAGCCTGGTATCCCCATGCGGATTGCGCCTCCGGCGAAGAATGCGCGTGAGGCTGTCACGATTGTTGAATCAGAGGTCTGGATAGGTCAAAGATCCTTGGTCTTTGCAGGTGTCAAGATTGGACGAGGCGCAATTGTAGCTGCCGGGAGCGTTGTGACGAAAGACGTGCCACCATACAGCATCGTTGCAGGGGTACCCGCAAAAGTTGTGAGGCAAAGATTTAGTAATGATGCAGAGCAGGTCGAGCACATTTGCCTGCTTTACGGAGATGATGAAAGAAGATGAAAATAGTCTATTCATACTCTGAAAACGAATGGAATGAATATTCCGAATTCGTGCAGAGTCTGGTCAAGGAATATGGCGCCTGCCAAATATGCGACGTAGGTGGTGGCGCTAATCCTGTTCTGCCTCTCGAGTTTATTGAACAAAATCAACTCGACTGTACGGTTCTGGATATTTCAAGTGAAGAACTGGAGAAGGCGCCAAAAGGATACAACAAACTTGTCCAGGACGTGGAAGCCAGCGATTGTGTGCAGGTGGAAAAATTCGACCTGGTGATCACAAAGATGCTGGCGGAGCATCTCAAGCATGGCAAATTATTTCATAAGAATATCTTTGGCATGCTTAAGCCGGGAGGCGTGGCGATCCATTATTTCCCGACGCTCTATAGCCTGCCTTTTATCGTGAACAAATTGATACCTGACCGGCTGTCCTCATTCCTGCTGGATACATTCCTGCCGCGCGATCGGCACCAGTTAGGCAAATTCCCCGCTTATTACAGCTGGTGCTATGGCCCCATTCCATCCATGTTGAGGATGCTGGCTGAGATCGGGTACGAGACGATTGGGTACCGGGCGTTTTTTGGAAACACCTACTACAGCCGGATCCCGATCATTCGAGACTTGCATAGGGCCTACTCACATTATCTGGCTCAGCATCCTAACCCATATTTAACGAGCTTTGCTCAGGTCATCTTGCGCAAGCCGGAAAACGGCCCGGTCGAGACACCATCTGCCCGAGTATCTTTGCAGTGAACAAAAGAAGGACATCATGTTTTGGTTGAGACTTACTAAATTGCTCAAAATACTTTCCAGCAGGTCCCTGTTGTCAGCATTCCTGAAGGGAGCTGCGGCGGGCGTTGAGCATGGACCTGTATTACAGAGTCTCCAGTGCGGTTGTGTGGTTGACATTGGCGCCAACCGGGGCCAGTTCGCTTTGATATCCCGCAGGATATTCCCTCAGGCAGAAATCCATGCTTTTGAGCCTTTGGAGGAACCGGCGCGTACCTTCAAAACGATTTTTGGCAACGATCCGAATGTTCACTTCCATCCTTATGCGATTGGGCGAGAGGAAAAGACTTCCACGATCCACGTGACAAAGGATGATGACTCCTCGTCACTCTTGCCGGTTACGCCGGCGCAATCGAGCATGTTCCCCGGCGCGGCCGAGAAGGAGACGCGCCAGGTCACCGTTCTGCCGCTGTCGCGGGCGCTTGGCGAGGCGTGCCTGCCACCAGACTCGCTTTTGAAGATCGATGTGCAGGGTTTCGAACTGGAGGTTTTGAAGGGATGTGAAGATATCCTCGACAGATTTTCGCATCTTTACATCGAGTGTTCGTTCATCGAACTTTACGAAGGTCAGGCATTGGCACACCAGGTCATTGCCTGGCTGGAAAAAAGGAATTTCACGCTGACCGGCGTCTACAACCTGTATTACACCAAAAATGGCGCCGCGGTCCAGGGTGACTTCTTGTTTAGTCAATGTAACTAGGTACAAGCCTTATGTCCAGGATTCTCATTGTGGGTCTGAACTTCCACCCCGAACCGATAGGGATCGGCAAATATACTGCCGAGCTTTCCGCGTACCTTGCTGAACAGGGTCACGACGTACATGTGATCACGACACATCCCTATTACCCGCATTGGCGTGTTGCGCCTGGCTATCCTGCCTGGAAGTACAAAAAAGAAACCTGGCGGCAGGTTGAAGTCCGGCGCTGCCCATTGTGGGTGCCGCGTCGCCCGACCGGCTTCACTCGCCTGATCCACCTGGCCACCTTTGCACTGTCCAGCCTTCCGGCCCTGGTCGCCCAATTTCGTTGGAAGCCAGACCTGGTCCTTTGCATCGCGCCGGCCCTGATGAATGCTCCCTTTGCGCTGGCTTTTGCACGCCTGTCCGGTGCGAAAGCCTGGCTTCACATCCAGGATTTCGAGCTGGACGCCGCGCTCAAGCTGGGATTACTTCCCGGCAGAAAATGGCTGGCGGGCCTGGTCAAACGGCTCGAACGGCTTCTGCTCATGGGCTTCGATAAGGTCTCGAGTATTTCAGAGCGAATGCTGAAACACCTGGTCGAAAAGGGAATGCCTCAGGGCAAAATCCTTTTGTTCCCCAACTGGGTCGACACGGGACAGATCTACCCGCTGCTGGAGGGACCCAATCCGCTGCGCGCGACCCTTGGGCTTGCCCCCGAACAATTGGCCGTTCTCTACGCTGGGACCATGGGCAAAAAACAAGGCCTCGAACACCTGCTGACCACGGCAAGCCGCTTGCGGGAACAGTGCCAGCTTCAATTCATCCTGTGTGGCGATGGCGCCGTCCGTGCTGAGCTTGAAAACACTGCGAGAGGTTTATCCAACGTGATTTTCCTGCAGGTTCAGCCGGTGGAACGCTTGAATGAACTGCTAAATCTGGCTGACATCCATATCCTGTCACAAAAGGCGGACGCCGCCGATCTGGTCATGCCTTCCAAGCTGGGCGGCATGTTGGCGAGCGGCAAAGCGGTCATTGCCACTGCTCACCCGAATACGGAAGTAGGCCAGGTCATGAGCCAGGTTGGCGAGATGGTTCCTCCTGAGGATCCGGCCACTTTAGCGGAAGCCATTGTCGGCCTGGCAAACGACCCGCTGAAGCGCAGTCGCCTGGGAAGGTTGGGCCGCGAGTATGCCTGCCGGCATTTGGAAAAAGAAACCGTACTGGCAAATTTTAATGGCGCGCTTGAAGCTCTGATCTCCGATCAGAGAGTTTACGGGACGTGAAATTTCATCCTATTCCTGATGGAGATCTTATGGACACCAAAAACATTTCGGAACGTGGAACTCTGGAAACATTTGAACTGAAACAACTTCTGGACGTGATCCGTCGCCGCAGCTGGATACTCCTCCTGGGAGTAGTGATAGGCGCAGGGGCAGCCGCATTATATAGTTATTTCCAGCAGCCCGTATATGAAGCCACTACCAAAGTACTTGTCACGCGCTCGGTGCAAAACCCGGTAAACGACATCGCGGGGGCGATGACTCTCCAACAAACAGCAGACACCTATGTTCAGTTCCTGAGCATGGAACCGGTCCTGAACATGGTCTCGCAACGTGTAGGATATGTAATCGATCCGGAAGCGCAGATGATCGATGTGCAGCTGGTTCCAAACACCCAGATCATTAACGTGGCCGTGGATGACACCGATCCAAAACGGGCTGTATTGATCGCGGATACCCTGGTACAAGTGTTGATCGAACAAAATGAAGTCCTGCAAGCCGGGCGCTATGCTGAGAACGAGACCAGCCTGAACGCACAGATCTCGGAAATGGAAAAGCAGATCGACGGCCTGCAGGATCAATTGGATCAGACAAAAGCGGCTGCCCTGCAGGCACAGATCACAAAGGTGCAGACTCAAATTGATGACCTGCAGGAAGAAATCAGTGTGCTGGAAGATGATGACCTGGACGAATCCGCTGGCAAAACCGCCCGCCTGGAACAGCTCCAATCGCTGATGTCATCCTACCAGGATACCTACACGAGGCTTGTGGTCACCGGCGAGATCCAGGGCACAAATGATCAGATCGACCGCCTGGAAAAAAGCCTGCAGTTATATCAACAACTCTACTTAAACCTGCTTGGCAACCTGGAAACCGTCCGGATGGCGCGTATGCAGAACACGCCGAACGTCGTGCAGATCAGCGCGGCAATCGTGGGGGAGAATCCAATCCGTCCGCGGCCCGTGCTGAATACGGCCCTGGGCGGTGTCGCCGGCTTGATCCTGGCTCTCAGCCTGATGTTCCTGATCGAGTACCTGGACGACACGATCAAAACGCCGGAAGACGTGGAACGTTTGCTCGGCCTGGCAGTCCTCGGATACGTTGCTGAAGTATCCGGCGCGGAGTCCAGGCAGGGACATCTCAACGTGAGTAAACAGCCGCGTTCGCCGGTGGCGGAGGCGTTTCGCTCCCTGCGGGCCAACCTGGAGTTTGCTTCGATCAATCACAATCTGAACAGCATCCTGGTGACCAGTGTAGGGCCCGGCGAAGGAAAATCCACCGTGGCAGCCAACCTGGCTGCGATCATTTCCCAGGTTGGGAGACGGGTTACCCTGCTGGATGCCGATCTGCGCCGCCCAACGATACACCGCTTGTTTGATCTGACCAACCGTGTTGGTCTGACGGATGTCTTCCGTGACAAGTTGAATATTTCTTCCGTTGGATACGCCGTCAATGAGGATGATTGCCTCTCGGTGATCACCACGGGCAGCCTGCCGCCGAACCCGACCGAATTGCTGGCTTCTGAAAAAATGGAAGCGATCCTGGATGATCTAAAAAAGATGAAGACGCTGGTCATCCTGGACAGCGCTCCAGCCCTCGTTTCGGACGCGCAGGTCCTGGCCGCCAAAGTGGATGGTGTCTTACTTGTGGTGCAGCCGGGTAAGACCCATAAAGATGAACTCCGCTCCACCCTCGAACAGTTCAAGCGGGCAGGCGCGCGCCTGGTCGGTGTCGTGTTCAACCGCATTCCGCAGAACCGGCTCACATATTACGGCGGCTACAAACAATATGCTCCCCATCTTTACCGCACCTACCAATACCAGTCTGCCCATGAGCCCGTTGCGGAAAACCCGGCTGAAGACCAAAATGAGCAAATTGCCCATTTGTCAAACAATCATTCGGACAATCGGTCATGAAGCCGAGGATGCAAAAGATGAACGTTGATGTAGCACTATTGAGGCACTGCTCTACTAGCGGTTGCCTCTCCCGTTCAGGAGGATGATCTACCATGCCATCTATTCTTTTTGTTTGTACTGGCAATCACTACCGATCTCCTATTGCCGCTGCCGCGTTTCGCCGCCAATTGGATCAGCATGGACTGGCCGATCAATGGGCCGTGGGGAGCGCCGGCACATGGACCACGCCTGACCAGCCACCGTTCCCCAATGCGGTTCGGGTTGCTCGAGAGCTCGGTTTAGATATTCATGATCATATGACCCGCATGGTCACGGCAGACGAACTTGCCAAATATGACCTGGTGCTGGTGATGGAGCAGGGACACAAAGAGGCGATCACCTATGAATTCTCACTGCCGGGCAGGAGGGTCTCTCTCCTGTCGAATGTCGTCGACCAGGTTGAATATGATATTTCGGATCCGGCCGACCCGCGCGTCGATGCGATGGAAGTCGCCAGCGAATTGTGTGATCTGATCCAACGCGGCTTTTCGGAGATTTGCAGGCTGGCCGAGGTCAACTGTTCAGAAAGATCCTGAGTGTCCAAGAGATGAACGTAGCAAAGGCTCAAATCAAATCCTTGAAGGATATTCTCGGAAACATTCGCAGTCCCGAGAAACTCGATTCGCACCCCTGGACCGAGAGCCTGCTCGTGCAAAATGTCGTGACCCAATCCCCGGAGTTGGTTCAAAAAAGCCCGGGCGAAAAGCTGGCGATCGCCGTTGGAAAGATATTCCCGCAGATGATGCCTAGCCGGCCGCCCAGGCGCGGCTTGCGCCTCGATACGCAGTGGGGAGAATTCGGCATCCTGGCCGCTCAATATTTTGCGCCATTGAATTTTGGAACGCCCTATCCCACCTCGTTTCGGGATGCCTGGGGCAGGATCGACGATGCCATCCTCCGTTTTGTAGGACAGACACACAATGGCACGCTAACGGAAGAAGAATATGCGCGTTATCGCTTAGTCTGTAATGAACAGGAAGCGGCTCCCAACAGTACGCTCAGCGACTGGCACCGCAAAGGTGTTGAACGGCTGGCCGAGGTCGTCCTGGATTATGAACAACATTTGAGCATCAGCCTGGCAAAGCCCTCGCCCATTCTACGGGGCGCCCAGGCCAACGCTGCGGTTGCAGCCTCCCCCAAAACCAGGTCCTCGAAAAAGAGTTCGGCGGCGCGCCCGCTGGTCTCGCCCCGAATCAAACGATCGGCAATCGTTCTTCTGAGCCTCCTGGGGCTTGTTCTCTGTGTTGCAGGAGGCGTCAAAGCCCGCCGCATGTATGTCCTGGCGGAGAAGGTGCAAAGCAATGTACGTGAATTGCAGGGTCTGGCTGCCTCGTCGCACCGGATGGATGGATTTCAGAAGGTGGGGCCCCGGCTCGAATCGCTGCGTCAGGATCTCGGAAGCCTTCGACGCGAAACGAAACCTTTCCTCTGGCTTGCGCCCTGGCTCAGTTGGGTGCCGGTCCATGGAGGCGACCTGGCGGCGGCTCCGGACTTGTTGGACCTGGCAGAGAATCTCACGATCTCTGCAAATGAAATCGTCCAGGCAGCTCAGCCTGGCGTGGAATACCTGAAGTCAGATGGGGCCCTGAACCCGCCGCGGTTGACCGCGATCATGGTCGAGGCGCAGCCTCATTTTGAGGAGGCTCGCAAAGCATTCGATCGCGCGCTTGTCGCTCGCGAGAAAGTCGACGTTTTGCTCCTGTCGCCCAGGGTCAGGGATCTGATCGTCGAGGACCTCGACCCGGTCCTGAGCCTGATGGACGATGGGTTATCGGTTGGTTCCAGCTTTCCGCGGCTCATGGGCGCGACGAATGAAGGACCCAAGACCTACCTGCTGCTGATCCAGAACGAGGATGAGCTGCGTCCCACTGGTGGATTTATCAGCGCGGTGGGAACGCTGATCGTCAAAGACGGCAGGGTCATCAGCCTGACGTTCGAGGATTCCTACGCCCTTGATGACTGGTCCAAGCCTTATCCGGTGGCTCCGTGGCAGTTGAGGCATTACATGGATGTTCCGGTCCTGACCCTGCACGACTCCAACTGGTTTGCCGATTACCCTACCACCGTCCTGTACGCCGAGTATCTTTATGCCCTCAGCCGTTCCCATTCTGTGGATGGGGTCATCGCGCTCGATCAGCAGGCGGTCGTCATGGCTTTGGAGGCGATCGGTCCGGTGGAGGTGGAGGGCGCGCCCTATCCGATCACGGCCGAGAACGTCATCGGCTATATGCGTTCCGCAAAAACCGCCCCGCCTCAGCAGGCTCGTCCGCAGGACTGGCATCGAAAGGCGTTCATCAACAAGATCGCCGGCGCGGTCCTGAAAAGACTCCTGGAAGAGGGGGATGTTCAATGGAACGTATTATCGGTCACGATGTTGCGTGCGCTGGACGAACGGCATGTACTGCTGCAATTTGATGATCCCGCCATGACGCGAGTCCTCGCCCGGCGGGGATGGGATGGCGCTGTCGCTCCGGAGCAGGCGGACTTCCTCATGGTGGTGGATGCGAATGTGGGTTACACCAAGTCGAATGCGGTTCTTGAGACCAGCTTATCCTATGATGTCGATTTGACGGATCAGTCTTCTCCCAACGGCAGACTTGCCGTTACCCAGACGAACAATGCCCCGAAGAATGTTCCTTGCGTTGCGGGCGGCGAGTTGAAACAGAGTATCGAACTGCAGACCTATGCCACCGATCTTTGTTACTGGGGGTACCTGCGGGTTTATAAAACGTCGGGGACGAAACTCATCGACGCCACGCCGCATGCCATACCGGCTTCACAGATGTTCCTTGGCCGGGACGTGCCCGCCCGCGTGGACCCGCTGAACAGCGATGAAACCGGGAAGGTCCAGGCATTTGGAACGCTGGTCCTTGTGCCGGCCGGGCAATCCGTGGTCACAAACTTTGAATTTGCCCTGCCGGCCAATGCCTTGACGGTTGCCTCTGATTCAAACCATGTCAGCTATCGATTGAAAGTGCAAAAACAACCGGGCACTCTGGCACTCCCGCTGACGATCCGGCTCAGGCTGCCTGCGGAGGCAACGCTGGTCTCAGCGCCGGAGGGCGCCGTCCGGAACGGAAACAGTCTCTCCGTGGTAACCGACCTGAGGCAGGATGTGAATATGGAATTTATTTTTGCAATCCCCTAAATCCGAACAAAACCCGAACGTTCAGTACCTGATCCGAATAAAATCCGAACAGTCAGTCTTTTAAACGTATGCTACTATGACATAAACCAATAAAGGAGTTAGCCATGAGTAAAATAATTAGAGTCATAATTGTTATCACTGCCTTAGGGTTAATAGCACTTGTGAGCAGCCAGGTCGTGCAGGCAAGTTGGGGTCCCCACGCCAGCGCGCCAAAGGCGGCACAGAACGAGGTGCAGCTGCCTAAACAGGAAGATGTACAAATCTCTGAGCCAAGTGATACGCAGCCGGAAGCCATGGGGCAGGATGGTACGACCCGGCCGCCCAACTGTGAGGGGATGATCATCCCGGTTACCGGAGAATATTCGCTTTGTGGCGTTGCTGTCGTCGAAGTGAATATCCACGATGATGGCGTGGAAGTGCTCATCGATATCGAGCCTCTGCCCACCGACGTGGACAACGTCCTGGCGGGGACCGTCAATTTGAAGTGTCTGGTGGATGGCGAAATCCACGAAGGTCGCCACGACGAGCATGCCGAACCGGTGATCTGCTTCGCTGCTCCCCCTGACAAGGAAGTCGAAGTAAAATTCTTTGACGAGGACGCCGGGGCCTGGAGCTCGGTCGAAACAACCGTCGCGGCTGGTCAGGCCTGCGCACCTGCAAACTACAGCGGCAAGTACATTCTTGTGGAAAAATAGGCTGTAGACAACTACCAGGAGAATAGCATCCATTTATAAGCGAGGTGGAGCGACTGGTTCCACCTCGCTATTCTTTACTATGCTTCATTCCAGCCCATATCGCAGATATATCCCGCCAGGTGTTTTGGCGCTCTCCCTCCTGACCGCCTATCTCGCCACCATGGCGCCGGGACTGACCTGGGCAAATACTGGCGCAGACGGGGGCGATCTGATCACGGCCGCCTACACAGGCGGGGTGCCTCACCCGACCGGCTACCCGGTTTACATGCTGCTTGCCCGGTTTTTTCAATTGTTACCGGTGGGTTCGCTGGCATTGCGCACGAACCTCATGTCTGCCCTGGCGACGGTGAGCGCGGCGGTGCTGGTCTATACACTGGTCGTTCGCTATCTTGCTCCCGCTGACCCACAACGCTCGTGGCCGTCGGGTTTGGCATCCGGCTTTGCATTCGGACTGGCTCCGCTGGTCTGGTCGCAGGCGGTCATCACGGAAGTCTATGCATTGCAATCCCTGTTTGTTGTGCTGGTTTTGTACCTTTCCACAGGGGTCATGCCACCGGGGAAAAACATCGATCGCTTGCGAGGGCTAACCCTGGGGCTCGCCATGGGGAATCATCTCACGACGGTCCTTCTTATTCCCGCGGCGATCGTTGCAAATGTTGTTGCGCAGCGCGATCCTGTGTCGCCGCGTTGGACGTTCGATTGGAAGTCTTTGCTGCGGCAAATTGCATATCTAACCCTCGGATTGCTCATCTATCTGATACTTCCTCTGCGGGCAGCCTCCAATCCGGTCCTGAATTGGGGTAATCCCATCACATTCGATCGCTTCTGGTGGTTAATATCCGGAGGGCTATATCAAGGCACCTTCCTCTTTGAGCCTGGTGGAACCTGGGGTCATATTCAACTTCTGGTCTCTGTTTTCTTACAGCAATTTGGTTTCATCGGTCTGGCGGCTGCAGTGATTGGATTGGCGTTTTTCTTTCAACCTTCGCGCTTGTACTTTCTCACCCTTTACCTGATGGTCACCTCTTCGGTCTTCTCGATCGTGTACGACTCGTTTGATTCCTACGTCTATCTGATCCCCGCTCTCATTTCCTTTTCGATCTGGATGGGCCTCGGCATAGATGGCTTGATGAAAGCGGCACATCACCGAGCTCCCAGACTTGCCTGGGGCCTGCCTCTCCTGCTTGCGCTTTATCTCCTGAGTCTGTTGCCAGGCCACTGGACTCAGGCAGATGCTTCTCAGGATCTGCGCGCGGAAAATTTTGGACAGGAAGTGCTTGCCGCTGCGCCTGCAAATGCGGTCGTGTTTGCAAAGGGAGACCAGGCTGTCTTCACGCTGTGGTACTTCCATTTCGCATTGCACCGGCGCCCGGACCTTATGATCATCGCCACCGACCTGCTGCACTTCGACTGGTACCAGGAAACGTTGCGGTCAACCTACCCTTCCCTGGTGTTGCCCGGACCTTTTCCCTTTCCCGAGACCGTAATGTATGCCAATCCCCTGGCTCCTGCGTGTTCTGTCGGATATGATGAGGAAACCATTATGGAATGCCAGCCGCCCGCGGAGAGTCATTGACGGTCCGCGATGGGCTTTTGTCCCGTCACCATTACATTTTCCAGACAATAAGTTACAACCCGCTGCTCAAACACGGCAGCAGGTATATAATGTCCCTGCTTTAGCCTTGAGGAGGCAGGACCGATGGAAAATGATTTTGATCTGGAACACAGGCAGGGTTTTAGAATTAATCCCCAGGTATGGCTGCATACCCTTCTGGCGATCGCAGGCGACAGGGAAAAAAGGGAAGAAGTAGTTCAAAGGGTCGCGCACGCGACTGGCCAGCCTCCCGAAGAGGTCGAAGTGATGTTTGCCACTACGATCAAGATTTTGATAAATGAGACCCGTTCGAATTGAGGAGTGGGGGATTGCGTATCACGCTGAGCTGCCCACCAGTAGAGGTAAATCCCCGACGATTATGTTTGTGATGCGGTAATGGAGAACACCGGAACCTGTTCTCCCAAACGGAAGATGCGACATTTCGGTCGCATCTTTTTCTTGTTTCAACTCTGGCATAACGAATAGCTCTGTAATTCCTCAGGCGATAACTCATCGGGCCGCACAAGCCTGTAATGCTTCTCGGAAGTGACTCTGATCTCATTCTTGGCCTGTTCAAACTCAAATAGTGCAATGAGATTCTTTGCCATGAATTGCGCGGCAATTCCTCGACAAACCAGATTGGGGAATTTTAGCGAGCAAAGTTCAAAATCCTGCTCTATTTGCACGATGCCGATTTTGTCTCGTCCGCCTTTTGCCTGAATGGGTAACACGTAATGTGCTCCGCGTTTATCCAAACCAATATAGATTTCATCCGTTTCAACTTGTGAACCATCACGGAGTGTGGTTCTGAGGTGGCTTTGGAGGGAATAACAAGTTAAGCCAGTGAAAATATCAACCAGCCGGTTGTAACGAAGTTTTGCCAGCAGTGATTGTTCGTCAGATAGTGCATAGGTGGCAATTACACCCGGTGTCGCGTCAGGGATTTTGGTCTCTGCCAGGATACTTGAAGGAACAATGATGGACTCCTTCACGATCGCGAGTTTGTATTTCCCTTTGCCTGCCGGCCGGCTGGGCGTGAAACGATTTCCCGTTCCCGATGACTGCTATCGTATAATTCCATCCATATTCCAGTTTGCCACTGCCGTCGATAACAGCTACGTCACGCGGTACAGATTCTGCCGATGAGGAAACATGATTGACAAGATAAAAGCATGGATGCAGGAACAATGGCTCTTTCTGATAATAGGTATTGTTGTATTTGCAATCGCAGTGGTCGCCCTGCGCATCAACATGCGTTTCTGGTCAATGGACACGGTCGGAACCGACACCTATTACTCCTGGGTGGAAGGACGCCGCATCCTGGATGGAAAGAATCCGTATGAGCGCGTCCTGCACGGCAACATGCGGGACAATCAAAAGTATGCTACGTACTTTCCTCTTTTTTATGAGGCCTCGGCGCTCGTGCTGAAAGCCGGGTACCGCCAATACCATCCCTGGATCTCTTTCTTTCGCTACATTTTCCTGGCATGCAATCTTGCAACCGGCCTGGCACTGTATGTGATGACGTTTTCCAAACGTACCTGGGCGCTTGCGCTGCTTGCGGTCCTGTTCTGGTATTTCAACCGCTGGACTCTCTTCGCATCGTCGTCAGTCGCCCTGGATTTCATTCCCATCCTTTTGATGGTCTTATCGCTGGGGACATTTGAACGTTATCGCAAACTATCCCTGCTGCTCTTTAGCTTTTCGCTGGCTTTCAAGCAAATCGGTGTTTTCATCGCTCCGCTCTATCTGATCTGGGAGTATCAGGAGTCGCGCTCACTAAAAAAGGTGCTTTTTGCAGGGTTATGGATCGCGAGCATTCCCTTACTCTCCTCCATCCCCTTCCTCTTTTGGAACGCGGAAGGTTTTATCAAATCGATTGCCTTCCCGGTGACGCGCAACGCCGCGACCCAGTTTGGCTCGGATTCGATCGACGTCGTTGCGCGCCTGAGCGGCCTGGTTGCCCGTCTCCCGATACTGGTTATGTTGCTCGGGGTATATTTCGTTGCCTGGCAAAAAGTGGCCGGGCGATATGGAGCAGCGATGCTGATCATGGCGATCTTTACCGGATTCAACCCGGTAGTATTCGCTCATTATCTTGCCTGGCTGATGCCGCTCCTGCCGCTCGCGGCAGGTGAATGGATCTATCAGACTCAGATGAACTCCCTCAGGCCTCAAAACAACGCCTAAGGCTGGAAAAAGCCCCGGCCTGATGGGCAGTGTATAATCCTCCTCATGTTTGATTTCAGCATCACAGCCAAAAACAACCGCGCCCGCACAGGCATCTTTACAACGCCTCATGGTGACCTCCTCACGCCTGTCTTTGCTCCCGTTGGGACGCAGGCAACCGTCAAGACGCTCACGCCCGCCCAGGTCAGGGAATTGGGCGCCACGCTCGTGCTCTCGAACACCTACCATCTTTATTTGCGCCCCGGCGACGATGTGGTCTCTGAGCTGGGTGGTTTGCATCGCTTTATGCGCTGGCCGCATCCCCTGCTCACCGATTCGGGCGGCTTCCAGGTCTTTTCCCTTGCGCAGACCCGCCAGATCGACGAGGAAGGCGTGACCTTCAAGAGTCACATCGACGGTTCGACGCATCGTTTCACGCCGCAGCGCTCCATTCGAATTCAGGAAAACCTGGGCGCGGACATTATCATGGCCTTCGACGAATGCTCCGATCCCAACGATCACGCCTACAGCAGGCTCGCCATGGAACGGACTCATCGCTGGGCGGAGATTTGCGTCAAAGCCAAGCGACGCGGCGACCAGGCCCTCTTTGGGATTGTGCAGGGCGGCGTCCAGGCGGACCTGCGAGCGGCTTCCGCTGCATTCATCGCTTCTCTCGACACGCCCGGCATCGCCATCGGCGGCCTTTCGGTGGGCGAGACCAAGGAGGAGATGCACGCGACGCTCGACGTAGTCACTCCGCTCCTGCCCGAAAACAAACCGCGCTACCTGATGGGCGTCGGCACGCCGGAGGATCTGATCAATGGCGTCCTGCGTGGTGTCGACATCTTCGATTGTGTCCTGCCAACTCGCCTGGCGCGTCATCACTCCGCGTTCGCGCCCGAGGGACGCCTCAACCTGATGAACGCCTCCTTTGCCCACGACGCGCTTCCCATTGATGAGACCTGTGATTGTTATACCTGTCGGACGTTTACACGGGCGTATATCCGTCACTTGATCATTGCCAAAGAGTTATTGGCAGGCACGTTGATTTCGATCCATAATCTCAGGGCATTGATAAGACTCATGGAACAGATCAGGATCTATATTGCGGATGGCTCGTTCGAAGCGCGGGCGCCTGAACTGCTCGAACTTTGGGGGAATAATGCAAAACGTGTGGTGAAGGAATGATGGATCATGGTTATTAATGGAGGGTTGAATGACGGTGATGAACCTTGATAAGCTGGGAGTGTGGAGACGGGCGAAGGATTTCGCGATCGCAGTGTACAAAGAAGTCGTTCCTCATTTGCTGCTGACGAAAAATGGAATTCGACGCAGCAATCAAAACGCGCTGCCCGGAGTATTCCCGCGAATTTTGCCGAAGGGCACGGACGCTATTATTTTCTGGATAATGAGAAAAAGAAACGCTGGCAGGTTATACTATCCGCGAAGAATCAGAATCTTACTTGTTCAACCATGTAGAAAAAGGTTATCTAGACCATTAACCATCATCCGCAGTACTATCCCGAGATCGAATTCACCCTCGTTTCATCAGAAAATAGGATGAACTAATGTCAAAAGCTATTATCTTCCCATCTCCAAACAATAAACGTAAAGCCGTCCTGACGTTGATCGATGAGGCCCGGGCAGAGCATACCTATTACTCTTTGTCCGTTGATGGCCTCCCGCATTCCTTTGCAGACCGGGTCTTTGGAAAGGCCTGTTTATGGTCTTCAGAATCACGGTTTCTGGCTGTCCAGGAATGGAAGGAGATCGACGAGTCCGGCGAGCCCAAATTCTGCCTGCTCCTGCTGATTGATGTGGTTGCCAGGCGCGAATGTGTAATCGCAAATGTGGAAGGAGTAAAAGGGAATATCCTTCCGGAGAGTTTTATCGGGGACAGCTTAATGTATACCGTCATCTATTACGGCCAGTTTGGTATGACCAAAAGCTTTGAAAGCAAGTTCCAATATTTAAATGGATGGCAAAGCATCAAATAACATCGGAGCATAATGACTTTTTTTCAGGCTTTCCTGTTCGGCGCCATCCAGGGGCTGACCGAATTCATCCCTGTTTCCTCCACCGCACATCTGCTGATCGGGCAAAACTTGTTTGGCATTCCTGCTGATGATGCGATGTTCTCCTTTCTCGTCATCGTCCAACTGGGAACACTGGTCTCGCTTTTTGCATTCTATTGGAGAGACCTGTTCGCGATTGCACGCGCACTGGTCGCCTTTCGACGGCCAGGCCCGGAAAGAGACCTTGGCATCTATATCCTCATCGCCACAATTCCTGCACTGCTCGCAGGCTACCTGTTAAAGGATGCGATCGAGACTTTATTCGAAACTCCTTTGCTCCAGGCCTCCATTCGATTGATCTCCGCTGCCGTTTTACTGACTTTGGCTGAATGGTTGACGAAGAAAAATCGTCAACTCGATTCGATGACCTGGTTCGATGCGTTGATTGTCGGTCTGTTTCAAATTATCTCTGTGTTTCCGGGCGCCTCCCGGAGCGGGACGACCATTGCCGGCGGCATGTTCCGCGGCTTCGACCGGCCCGCCGCGGCGCGGTTTGCATTTCTCATGTCTGTGCCTGTGATGCTCGCGGCAGGCGGCTACGAAATGCTGGATGTGCTCAAGATGCCGAATCTCGGCGAGTTCCTGCCTCTGCTGGCAGTTGGATTTGTCACGGCTGCTATTGTGGGCTGGTTTGCCATCAAATGGTTGATCGATTATTTGAGCAAGAGGTCGCTGCATGTGTTTGCGATCTATTGCGCAGTCGTTGGAACAATTGTCTTTTTTCTAAAATGAGCAATCCATGGACATGAAACAACTTCTCAGACTTCTCGTCGAAACGGAATCTCCCTCGCACGATAAAGCTGCCGTTGACCGTGTCGGCTCGCTTGTTGCCGAGCAGGCACGCCGACTCGGCGCGCAGGTGCAGACTATCCCAAATAAAGAAACGGGGGATCATGTAATTGCCCGTTTCTCCTCCATTCATCCTTCCATTTTGCTCCTCTGTCACATGGACACTGTCTTTCCGCTCGGCACGCTCGACAAAACACCCTGGCGCGAAGCCGATGGGAAGATCTTTGGCCCCGGCACATTGGACATGAAATCAGGGATCGTGATCGCCCTGGCCGGGATCGAGGCAGCGCAGAAATCCGGGCTGAAGCATTCTGTCACTTTGTTGTGTACCTCAGACGAAGAGATTGGCAGCCACACCTCCCGTGAGCATATCGAGCGGCTGGCGAAAGAGTCCGCGTTGGTACTGGTGCTGGAGGGCGGCTTGATGGATGGCGCGCTCAAAACCTGGCGCAAAGGAACCGGCGACTTCCGGGTACGAACAAAGGGGCGGGCTGCGCACGCGGGCGGCGACCACGAAAAGGGCCGCAATGCCATCGAAGAAATGGCGCATCAGGTGATTGCGATCCAGAAACTCACGGATTATTCAAAACAAACCACGCTCAACGTTGGCGTGATCCAGGGCGGGACGGTCTCGAATGTCGTCCCCGAGCAAGCGACGATTCAAGTGGATGTGCGCGTGATGCAGCCCGGCGAGTGGGAACGCCTGGAAGTGGAAATGAGCAGGCTCAAGCCGGTGCTGGATGGCACATCCCTCGAGATCACCGGCACCCTGAATCGCCCGCCGATGCCGTTCGATGAAACGATGCAAGCCACGTTCGAGAAAGCCAGATCCATTGCTGCACAGATTGGCATGCAACTCAAGGCTGGCGGCACGGGCGGCGCCTCCGACGGGAACTTCGTCGCGCCTCTGGGCATCCCCGTGCTGGATGGGCTCGGCGCGATTGGCGAAGGCTACCACTCGGAGCGCGAATATATTTTTACAGACAGTCTGGCTGAACGCGTAAAGCTGCTCGCGGCATTGTTGAAGGAGTGGTAGAGCCCATGTCATTGCGAGCGCACTTTGCGAAGCAATCTCAGCTTGAAGAGAAAGTGCCTAGTCGAATGTTGTTGTCGTTTGGCGCCACTCCTCGCAACGACATTGTCCTCTTTCTTCTTTCCTCTCTCCTCCTCTTTTCCTGCTCGACCCCCACGCCCGCCTCCACGCCTCAAGTTGTCAGCGTTTATTCGACCTCTGCCGCGCAGCCCTGGCTGTCTCCGTTATACGATTGCGCCGGCTCATCCGCCGTCCTCTCCCGGGTGGATGACTCAGCCTCAGCCGATATCAGCCTGCGGGTGGGGGAGCCGGAGTTCCTCGCTTCGCCTGCTTATCAGATCGATGTGGAAGAGATCCTGATCGTAACGCACCGCCAGAGCCCGGTGCAGAACCTGACGCTCGAAGGAACGCGCGCCCTGTTCGCGGGGCAGGGGGACGCGTCGGTGCAGGTGTGGGTGTACGCCTCCGGGGAGGATGTGCAGGAGGTGTTCGACCAGGTCGTGATGGACGGAAGAAGCGTGACCTCGTCCGCGCGGCTGGCGGTCAATCCACAGCAAATGTCCGATATGCTGGTGAATGAAATGAACGCGGTCGGAATCCTGCCGCGGCATTGGAGGGTGGGAGATACGCGCGAAGTCTTCAGCGTGGCAACTGTACCTGTCCTGGCGATGACGGACTCGGAGCCGGCGGGGATGATCCAGGAACTGATCGCCTGTCTGCAAAAATAATATCCAAAGACTTGCGTGCCCGGCTTCTCTGAAGCCGGGTTTTTTGTTGCCTCTTGACAATCGGGCGGGCCGGATGTATTATAGGCGCAAACGAGTTTGCATCACAAACTAGTTTGTAAGGAGACAAAATGCAAAGTAATCTTTCAGAGGTTGAACGGCGCGTCACGCGCTACTGGTATACCGACGGCATCGTCGAACTGGTCGGTGGAGTCATGCTCGTGCTACTGGGCATCTACTTTACACTTCAGGGATCCCTGGCGAGATTCCTGGGAGGAAATTCACTCTTTGGCATAATTTTACAAATGGGCTTTTTCCTGCTTCTATTTCTAGGAGGTGGGTGGATTAACCAGTGGCTGGTAAATCTCCTTAAAGCTCGACTCACGTATCCGCGGACCGGGTACGTTGAATATCAGACCGACCGCGGACGTAGTTCGAAAGGAAAATGGATTTTGTTCATAGCCCTGTCTGCTGGGATCGCGGCGTTCATGGTTCTGCTTGCGAGCCTGTTCCAAGCCTTCGACGCCATGGTAGCCCTGACTGGGCTGCTCGGTGCCTGGGTATTCATGATATTGCGTACAAGGTCATCTGGATTGGCGCGGTTCTACGTTTTAGCAGGCGTATCTGTCATACTTGGGCTTGCGCTGTCTGTCACTGGATTGTCAATCAGTTATAACGCAGGTTTATTCTATGGTCTGATGGGAATCTGTGTTTCCATTTCCGGCGGATGGACGTTGCGGCGCTATCTGCAACACAACTCGCCACCTGCGGAGGACTAAATGAACAATAATTTTCCCGATGTCGAACAGCGAGTCAAACGCTACTGGTACACCGATGGGATCGCCGAACTTGCCAGCGGTGGGATGTTCATCCTGCTGGGGATTTTTTTGGCGGCTCAACAATATTTCATGGAGAATTCGCTATTCGGTGGATTGTCGCAGGGAGGCCTGGTCATTTTTCTGATCGGCGGGATGGCTATCGGACGGTGGTTCATCAAGGCCTTGAAAGCGCGCTTGACGTACCCACGCACGGGCTACGTTGAATACCACGTGGATCGACGGAATACCAACCTGCGGCGGGCTATTGCGGCAGTTGTGGCCCTCCTGGTCGCAGGATTCTCCCTGGTATTTGCCGAGCGGGTTGCCTCTTTTCTTAATTTGACTCTGGCACTGACGGGCATACTGGTTGGCGTGATCTTCATCTTCCTGCAGGGCAGAAGCTCCGGATTGGAACGCTTCTACGTGCTCGGAGGGACGTCGATGGCATTAGGGATTGCCCTCTCACTCAGCAGCTTGCCGCAAGGCTACAGTTTGGGTCTGTTCTACAGCCTGATGGGATTTGTTTTGATCATCTCTGGCGGGATCGTATTGCGCCGGTACTTGCGGGAAAATCCATTGCCTGCGGAGGCTGAGCGTGAGTAACGAACTGCGCAGCGTGACTGAACTGGATCGTTTGATCCACGAGCCGGCGCGTTTGCTGATCGTTACGATCCTGTCGACAGTGGCGAGCGCTGACTTCCTCTTCCTGCAGAGGGAGACGGGCCTGACGAAGGGAAATCTCTCGGCACATCTTTCGAAGCTGGAAGAAGCGGGCTATGTAAAGATCGAGAAGACCTTCAAAGGGAAATTGCCCCTGACGGTCTGCAAGCTGACCGCCGCCGGGAAAAAGGCACTGACGCAATACCGCCAGCAGTTGCAGGACTTTATGCAAAAAACAAGTTGATAAAACAGGAGACCGGCATACCGCCGGTCTCTTGTTCTTATTAAAGTGCTATCGATACCATCCTGCCGTTTACAAAGCTCTTTATCGATTCTCCGGCGCGCAGGCGCGGGTCGCTTTCGTAAAGCTGGCGCACTGTATCGAAGTCGGGGACATCTCCGCTGGCGAGGTCTGCCAGCCGGTCGAGCATGGATAGATCATCGGGTGGGAGGTTGGCATAGTCCATCAGGATCATGTCCCAGCAATCCCAGGGCAGAAGCTCGACCTTGTTGAGGGATGCCACGTCGCGAATGAAGTCTCCTTTGACGAAATCGATCCCTTTCATGTCGAAGATGCCAAACTGATCGGGGTCCGCCTGCCCGGTACGGCACAGCTTCCACGCCGCGCCTCCGACGATGAACTGGTCGCGCGGCACGTCCAGCGGATTGAAGGGAATCTTCATCACCTCACATTGAAGACTGTCGAGCTGTGCGTCGACCAGCACCCAGCGCTGTTCTGCTTCGTTCCAGTACTCACAGACCCAGTGATCCTCGTAATGGTTTGGGATGAAATAGGTCCCGAACCCGCAGCGCGGCCGCGCCGGGATTCCCTTCGATTGCAGCATGGATGCCAGTGTCACCGAGAAATCGCGGCAGTTGCCGACGATCTTCTTCTCGTTCGGTCTGGGCGTGGTCAGTGGACCCGGATCCAACTCAAGCATGCGTGCCAGGCGGCGTTCCATCGTGCGTAATTGCACCTCCGCTTTGCGTTCCTCTGATAACTTCAGCCCGTAGCGCTCCGCCCAGAAGATATGTATCATCAGCCCCTGCACCACTTGGACAAGGGCAGGGATATCGGATGGCAGATCGGTATACAGGTTACCATGTGGGCCTGGATTCGTTATCCTGCCGTGCTGCGCAAAGTAAGTCAGGTCAGTCATAGAGTTCCTTTCGTATAAATGTTTGACTTTGATTGAAAAACGAGTCGATATTGATCTTTGCTCTTATACACTCTCCCTCAACAGGAGAGTCAAGTGGAAGTTTATTCAAAAGGCGCGGCAAAGGCAAGATGGACTTTGCTGCTCACTCTTGATAAAATTAATCTGCAGCCTTTTGTGATAACATCCGAATATGCCCAGACCCAAGTCACCTGTGCGGCTGGAGTGGCTGGACCCGGCGGTCTGTTCACTCGACTATCGGCTCAAGATCATCGGTCGCTTGACGTTCTTCCGTCATTTGCCTCCTGAAGCAATCGTGGAGATCAACCGCCTGTTCGAAGACCGCGATGTGGCGGCGGAACAGGCGATTTATTTTGAAGGCGACCCGGCCGACCATCTGTATCTGGTTGCCATGGGTAAAGTAAAACTGATTCGCCACGCGGCCTCGGGACGCGAGGTCCTTTTGGACATTTTGCGGGGAGGCGAGTATTTTGGGAACCTGTCCCTCCTCAGCGGACAGGGGTACGCCGAAACAGCGATTGCGCAAACGGATTGCTGTATCCTGCAGATCTCTGCGCCGAACTTCGAGAAGATCCTCAATCTTCACCCGGATGTAACGATGAAAGTCTTGAAAGCGGTCGGGCAGCGTTTGGAAGAATCCCGTGAAATCATCAAACAATTGAGCCTTTACACAGTCGAACAACGCATTGCATCGGCGTTGGTGCGGCTCGCGCATAAACTGGGCGAGCAAAAGCAGGAAGGTCTCCTGATCCAACTCCCGTTCTCACGCCAGGATCTGGCCGCGATGACCGGTACGACCGTCGAAACGGTCAGCCGCGTGATGAGCCGTTTCTCCGGGGAAGGATTGATCTCCACCGGCAGAAAATGGGTATCCATCGACGATTTGAATGGATTGGAAGCAATTGCAAAAGAGGGTGCAGTTAATTGATCTGTGTCATGTATTTTTCGAGTGGGGAGGAGTAAAGTCAGAGTATAGATTTCAAAAGAAGGAGAAAGAAAATGGATACCCTGACTCAACCCCTGCGTGACGAACATAAGGAATTGATCCCTCACATCGAGCGAATTCTCGACGTGGCGAACAGCCTCCCTGAAGCCTCTGTGGAGCAGATCCGCGGCGGTGTAAAGGAAGTGTATGAATTCCTGGCATACCACCTGATCCCGCATGCCGAAGCCGAAGATGCGGCACTCTATCCGGTCGTCCAGAAGGCCCTTGGCAGCCCTGAAGCGACAAAGACGATGAGCCGCGACCACGTCGAAGTGGGGCGCTATGTCGACGAGCTCGCCGAGCTGCAGCAGGACGTTT
>Ga0105098_10000054_pt1 | contig 30902 bp, 37 predicted proteins | sample PPLLak21cMay2015_FD_79137 | JGI IMG/M metagenome (GOLD analysis project Ga0105098, IMG submission 79137) | Freshwater sediment microbial communities from Prairie Pothole Lake near Jamestown, North Dakota, USA - PPLs Lake P7 Core (1) Depth... | ecosystem: Environmental > Aquatic > Freshwater >... | reverse complement strand
TGATAAGTGGGATGGGTAGCTAACGGTGGTTTGACGTACTTGAATTAATTTGCTACTATGAATAAAGGATGGGGGAAATAACACTTAAAAAGGCATTGGAAGATTACACAACTATCTACATGCCTTACAGAAATTTTGCCGGTAGAACTAGGGTAGAGTATCAGAACGATCTAACGAACTTCATTGAGTTTGCAGAGAAATCGGGAGTGATTCAAGCCAAAGAGGTGGGGCTGCCGATTATAGAGCGATTTGTAGCTGGCCTTGAACAAAAAGGCTATTCCAGTTTGACCAGGAAAAGAAAGGTTGTGACAATCCGATCATTTCTGAGCTTTCTATACCAGGATGGTTACATTCACGCTAATATCGGCTCAAGGATCATCCTGCCGTTTACCGAGACAACAACACCAAATATCTTGACCCAAGGGGAGTGTGATCGACTGAGAGTTGCTTGTGCAGATAGTCCTAGAGATAGGGCAATTATTGAACTGTTACTACAAACCGGAATTAAACTTTCTGAGCTTACGCGATTGACCGTAAGTGATATTGACTTAGATAAATCAGACAGAGCAGGGGAGAAGCGGCTAGGTTTTGTAAGGGTTTTGGGCGGAAGAGGCAAAAAAGAGCGAATGGTTCCTCTAACTGAGAATACCAGTTTTACAATTAAAAACTATTTGAGGGTGCGGGAAAATGCGGGAAACAATAACCTTTTCCTAAATCGATTTGGCGAACCAATAAGCGACAGGGGAGTACAGAAAATGCTCAGAAAGTACCTAAAGCGCGCTGGAATAGGGAATGCCACTATTCACACTTTGCGGCATACATTTGGAGCTTACCATCTGGCAAAAGGGACGAGTCTGAAGACAATAAAAAATCTAATGGGATTTACAGATAGTCGCTCAACAAAAGTTTATCGGTCACTAGCTCAGAATGTGCTTCAGAAGAGTAGATACCTGTTTACCTAAATGTAGGCTGATTAAGTAAAATATAGGCGTGAGTAAGCTCCTGGCTGCTCTCCTTAGTATCAAAGGTATTCGATAGAAAAGGCATCAGAAGACTGGGTAGAAAGTTTGGTAGAATAAGCGTGCTAATTTAGAGTATAGAACTCCTCTGGTTAAATACCCCAATGACTCCCAATTTTTCTGTTGCTCCCAAATATTCACCTGATGCAAAAACTGTTCTCTTCCAAGGGCACGTAAATAAACTTTTGCAAGCAACCCCCAACAGTAAGACGTCCATAAAAGGCGCATATAAACAGGTTGACTTTGTAAAAGTCATTCTGATTGACGTAGATCCTGAGAATGTTGATGAAGTAGAGCAATTGCCCGATCCAGGACTCCCGCCAGAAGATGAAAACTAGGTAGCTTTACTGGGTGGGTCATAATGGCAAAACAGGTACATCTTCATAATCTATTTGAAGCTCACACTAAAGACATCAGCGAAATTCTCATCGAACCTGAAGAGATTATCGCTTGTCCAATCTGTTTTGAGAAGTTCCCCAAAGAAGCCATTGATTTAAAACTAGTTAATGACGGTCATGTCTGGCCTAAAGACATTCGCAAACTGAGCGAAAATGCAGCTCATATGCAGGTTATTGTTTGTAAAGCTTGTAATGAGCTAGCTAGCCGTGCTGATAAACAAATGCAGGTCTTTGAGAATGTGAAGAAGGGAGATGAATCGGGGGAATTGTATGGTACCCGTCTGGTTCAACTGCATGAAGCGGATAACGATAAACCGATTCAATTGCGGGTAAATGTTCAAATTATTGATGGTAAAACTTATAAAATAACAGGGAGGCTAGGAGACAATCTAAGCTTCAGGGATAGCAGTCCTGAGGATAAAGAGCGCTTCGACGCTATTTTTAAAAAGCAGAAAAAAGTAAAGATGACTATCCATCCTCCCGAAAACTACAATCCAGAGATTGTTCCGGCGGCATGGATCACATCTGCGTACCTCATGGCTTTTTATGCTTTAGGTTATCGGTATATTATGCAGCCTGGAATGCAGATGGTTCGGGACTATATACTTGATTCATTTGAAAAAAAGCCAGAAGAGATAGTGGTGCCAAGAGAGGATAACTTTTCCCTACAGAACTACGTGGGAGAATATTTTCCTGATCCAAGAATAGCATTCGTTTATCCGCTTGAGCCTGGACAGAGATCATTTCTTCAAATAAGCTTCTTTTCATACGAAGTCCGACTACCTGTCATGTTCCAGCCTTCAGCTATGGAGTTTATTTTGAGTGGTTTATGGAACCGTTTAGGGTCGGAGTTTCAGGGCGTACTAGATGAGGGAGATCCACTACTTTTTACAATACCCTGCACTAAAACAGTAATTCATGATTGCCTTTTTGATTATTTACTAGGAAAAGGCTTCAAACCAAAAATGAAAGAACCGGAGCAAGCCGCATGAACTGGTGGAGGTGCTAAATGTCGCTTCAAGAAGAGTGGAAAAAGTCGCTAGAGGATGAAATTGAACGATGCAATGACTTTCTAAAGAAGTCAAAAGATATAGCCGATTTAGTACCTTCCGTGGAAGAACGGAAAAGGGAAGCCGAAGCAAAGTTACTCTTTGTTAGGAAAATGCCAGAGTCGGTACTAACAGAACTAGGTAAGCCACTTTTTATCTTTCAAAGACATAACGAAGAACAGCTAAGGACATACCTGCCTGGTCTAACACCAGTCGATCCCGCAGCTAAACTCTATATGACTAGTGGCACTACCGACTCATCTTACTATTTAGAAATTGTTCAAACATATCGTAATTCAAATGCAGTGGCACATCCACCATATGACACATCTTTTGCTCAGACTGATGTTGAATCAGTAGAACAAGTCCATACGGCGTTTAGGGAACTGGCAGAAGAAAGATCGAACAAGCGAACACTTCCCTATATGCTAAATAACATCAATAGGGATTTGGGGGATAAATTTGTTGTTGCTCAGGAGAGTTACCTAAAGGCAAAAAATGGGATTGTAGGTATAGATCAATCTGCAATTCAGTTAAGGGATGTAATTGAGCAGCTTTGGGGCGGAATTGTTCTCATGGTAAGGGAAAAAGACCCCAAGAGGTACAAGGGAGTTGAACTAAACTTAGATAATAAAGGGAAAAGTATAGCTATTGATTGTCTATCCGGGGGTATCGGATCTAATGCTCAACAGTTAGCACGCCTCCTTGAGAGCATGACAACAATAAAACGTCAACTATCAGACACAAATTTTGGAAAAAATCCACTAACGAAGGACGTAGAAAAGTTGACAGAAATATATAATCAATGGACGTTGGTCGTTAGCGGGGTTGCAGCTTACTTAACACTGACTAAAGTGTTTGGCTAATATCAAAGCACATCTAATTTAATTGAATAATTGATGAGGGCGAAAAATGAAAAGAAATTGGGTTACTTATGTAGTTATAGGTGGGATTATCCTTCTCTTAGTCGTCATGGTTGTTGCTAGGAGATTCTTTGACTTTTCGTTCTGGCAAAACTTTGCATCAAATTCTATGGCAACAGTCATCGGTGTTGCACTAGGTATACCTACGGCATTATGGATCAATAGATTTGTTGAGAAACAGACGACAAAGGAAAGAGTTGAAAAGATAATTAGGCTTTTAAAAGACGAACTTTCTTACAATGAGATTGAATTTGAGAGATGGGATGGTCAGCTCGAAAGAGTAGTTAACGAAATAGGAATCATAAGTTCTGAGCTACGTGTTGAACTTTGGCAGGCATACTCCGATGGTGGAGAACTGGAATGGATCAAGGATGTTGTCCTTGTTTCAATGTTAGCTGATACCTATTATTCAATTAGAGCCGTAAGGACTTTGGCGGACAGATATTTCGATTCCCTTCAGTTTGGCGATGCCGGTAACTTAGCTCTCGAAGTTAGAGAGACTCTTATGGAAGCAATTGAGTACGGAAACAAATCGCTTAAAAACACTATAAAAAAGATAGACGACACCCTGAAGAATCAATAAAGGACCTGTAATGAATCTCTTTGATTTCTCGTTCTTTCAAGGGTTTCTTGGAAACCTTTTTGCCACCGTAATTGGTGTCATTATAGGTATTCCCGTTGCTTTTTGGATAAATCGCCGAGTTGAAGCAATTACCGAAAGAGATAAACGCCAACAGATAAAGTCCACTCTTACAGACGAACTCACCCTAACTCATAACCGCATATCATTATGGATCAAGGATGGAAAGAAAGGTCTTCACGCCGTAATAATTCTGGTGCAATCCATAGACGATCAATTATGGAGGTCATTATCAAACGGAGGAGAATTGCAGTGGATAAAAGATCCCAAACTACTGGTTGTTTTATCAAATACATATACTTCTATGAGGAACGTAAGAAACGTGGCTGACAAATATCATGATGCGCTAATTCACGAAGGCACTCTTACATCAAAGAGAGATATTTCAGTTCTTGAAAAACATCTACAAGTTTCCATTGAAGCTACCAAAGATTTGATACAAATATCATTATCCATGTTGAAGGAATGAGTGAAATTAGAATTGATAAATGCTTGACTGTGTGGGGAAAGCAAAAACGAAACCGTCCAAATTACAGTCGACGACTTCGATACAATACTTATTTGGTTGCGATCTTAAAAGTCACGCTGCCCCATTTGTGCTAGGAAAGACTGCAAAATATGCAGATTTTGAGTTTGGGAAAGCTCTATTTGTTAGGCATGGAGTTTCTGTGATTTTAAAATTAATTTATAGAGATTTAGAATTACAAGCTGGCTTACCTTGTGGATCAGTTGTAGAAACGGGTCAAGACCCAAAAATACGCTGTCTGATTTAATGTAGTAGAATTTCCTCGTGGCGTAAAAGGGCAGAGTTGCCACCCACCACACGTAATCAGCAAGTTTTATGTATATCTAGAATTGAAGAATCAACAACGTAGAACAAAACAGTAAACATTATGGCTGGCAGCGGTTTAGATAAACTGGATTTCACTCGCTTCGATCAATTGCTTAATGAGCAAGATCCGTTCAATAGTGCGCGCCCTGTGTTTGATTTAAGACACATCCGATTGATTACATCTGCGGCACTTGTTCAGCTAACCTCTGCTTGTTGTGCTCTTTCAAATTTGGGACATAAACCAGTAATATTGGTCGATGATACCTCTGTTCGTTTCTATCTAATACGATCAGGCTTCGCAGATGCCGTTGAGGGAATGGTATCCTTTCGACCCGCCTTTTCGGATTCCGAGAGAAATAGCTCTAGTGTTTCGCCTCGTTCAAACCCTTTGTTAATTGAAGTAACCAAAATTCAAGACTGTAAAGATGTCGTAGATGTAATGAATAGGTTTTTAGATGTTCTAATCAGCCATCTTCTATACCCATCTCAAGAAGCGTACCGAGTTGCTACGATTGTGTCTGAAATTTTTCAAAATACTTATGACCACAACGACAACTCATGCGGATTCGCAGCTATGCAGGTTTATGGTCATGACAGCATGAGATTCCTTGAGATTGGAGTGACCGATTATGGGTACGGTTTTGCAGCTACACTAGCTAAAAACCAAAAAAACGGCCCAATTAACTCTGATTTAGCTGCCATCCACTTTGCACTGCAACAGGGAACTTCAGAGTATGACGATCCTACTAGGGGAAACGGTCTTTACTATTTGTGCGATGCGGCATACAAACATCGCGGAACCGTACAAATACGATCAGGGACATCAACAATCTATTTCAGGATGGATCAAGCAAAAGTTCGGGAGTTTGTAGGTGCATTCATGCCCGGGGTGCAAATAGCCTTGAAACTGCCAATAAAGACAGTTTTCTAAACCTTGACAAAACCACGTACAGAAAGTACACTGTAGGAGATGGAGAAAACCTTTGCTTTATCTACTTATGGTGATAAGCTATGGACTCGTGACCGTGCTCGCGAGATAAGGAAAGATTTAATTGCCATATTAGAAGAAAGTGTGGTTGGAGATATTATTGCGATTGATCTAAGTGGGGTAGAAGTATTTGACATTTCTTTTGCCAGCGAATTTTTTGGGAAGACTATTCTAGAGTTGCCTAAAGATCATCCTGGACGCTTTATTGCAGTTGAAAACTTAAATAATGTCACTAGAGAAAATTTAGAGAGAGCTATCGAGACCTTAGGTCTGCCTCTAATCGAACGACGGGGCGGAAAGTTAGCTTTAATAGGCAAGGTTCATCCAGCTGATAAGGAAACTTTCATAGCAATTGCTAAGGCACAAAAACCAGTGACTTCAGCAGAGCTGAAGGATCAACTTAAAGTAAATCTAACCGCGATGAATGAAAGACTTAAGAAACTTACGGAATTAGGGCTCATACGAAAAGAGCAAGGTGTATCACAAGCCGGTCGAGAGCAGTTTGAGTATTCTATTTACAACTAAATATTTTTTTTGCTCTTTCGTACAGCAGATACACTGTACGAGATATAGATGCAGGGAAGATATTAAGGAAATACAAAATGTCAGTATCAAAAATACCAGAAAAAGTCAGATATTTACTTTGGGCAAAGTCAGCAGGGCGATGCGAATTTGACGGCTGCAATAAACTTTTGTGGCAGGATGGGGTGACAAAAATTGAAATGGACTTTGCTGACGTTGCCCATATTATTGGGGACAGACCAGGTGGGCCACGAGGAAATCCGGTTCTATCGGCAGAGTACTGTAGTGATATATCCAACCTTATGCTGATGTGTATGGAGCATCATCGAATGATTGACCGAATTACGAAGACTTATAGCGATGATGTTCTCCGTCAGATGAAAAAAGTACACGAAGAACGCATGGAACGGTTAACCGAAATAAAGCCCGATAAAACAAGTCATGTATTAATCTATAGTGGGATTGTCGGAAAGCATCAACCAAAAATCGACTATCGGGAAGCGTGGTTGGCTATGGCTCCCGAGTGGTACCCCTCCAGTAAGTTGCCCATCGAATTGGGGCTAACCAACAGCTCCTTTCAGGATACCGAAGACGAGTTTTGGGGCATCGAAGAGAAAAATTTAGAGCGACTATTTAACGCCAAGATCAAACCTTTGATCTATAGCGAAAAAGAGACAAATCACTTTTCCATTTTTGCATTTGCCGATCAGCCTCTATTAATCAAATTAGGGACGTTATTCTCAGACATATATCCAGCCGAGGTTTACCAAAGACATCGGGAACCTGCAACCTGGGAGTGGTTACCAGGACCTGAAACGTTTCAGTACATTATAGAAGAGCCTAACACGCGCGAGAAAAACGTCGCTCTGAATCTCTCGCTGAGCGCAACGATCGACAGCTCACGTATAAAGCGGTTGTTTGACGAACAAGAATATTCGGAATGGAAAATAACAATTGAAAATCCCCACAATGATTTTCTGAGAAGCAAAGCCCAGCTTCAAATGTTCAGAGTGGAGTTTCGTAGACTTCTTGACAAAATAAAGGCTAAGCACGGAGAAGATGCCACTTTACATGTCTTTTCTGCCGTACCCGTATCGGTTGCTGTTGAAATCGGTCGGGTATGGCAACCAAAAGCAGACCTTCCTATGGTCATTTATGACCAAAACCGTAAATTAACAGGGTTTGCAAAAACACTAATTATAGGAGATGCAACAAATGATTAATATTTACCGAACCGACTTGACTTTCATTCTAAATGAAATTGCTCAAACGCTTGATATATCTGACAGCCAATTCGAGAATGCTGAAAAAAGGTATCAAGCTGTCGGAACATGGCTGGGGGAGGGAAACTCCCCATTAGCGGGTTATTTACCGGTCATTTACCCTCAAGGCTCCTTCCTTTTAGGGACAGTAATAAAACGCTGGGGTGAAGATGATGAGTATGATATTGACCTTGTTTTTGAGATGAATCTCTCCAAAAACAACATAAGCCAAAAAACCCTAAAGGAGATGGTAGGGGATCGCTTGAAAGAAAATGAAATCTATCGGCGTATGTTAGGTGAAGAGGGAAGGCGATGCTGGACCATCATTTATGCTAATGGTGCCAAGTTTCATTTGGACATTCTTCCTGCCATCCCAAACGTGGACTTTAGGGTGGTACTCAAAAATCAGGGCGTGCCAACCGATTGGGCAAACACCAGCATCGCTATTACTGATATTACACGACCCAATTATGATCGCGTTGATCCTGACTGGCCGCGTTGTAACCCCAAAGGTTATGCAGGGTGGTTTCGCTCCCAAATGATTACCCAATTTGAAGCAGTACGCAAAAACATGGCAGAGGCTATGAAGGCTGAAATTCAGGCTGTGCCAGAGTATCGAGTGAAAACCCCACTTCAACGGAGCATTCAGCTTCTCAAAAGGAATAGAGATATTGTCTTTGAGAAGAAAAACGATAAGCCTGCCTCAATAATTATCACCACTACGGCAGCGCTTTCATATAACAATGAGTTTGACCTTGTCCAAGGGTTTACAGGTATTATTAATGGGATACCAACTCATATCAAGGTAAAAAATGGCATACCGTGGGTCCAGAACCCGGTTGATCCTATGGAAAATTTTGCTGAGCGATGGCAAGATCGAGCCGGACGGAAAGAAGACTTTTACTATTGGCATACAAAATTGCAGAAGGACTGGCAAACTCTTCTAGAGTGTGAAGATATTGATCGTGTCTGTGAGTTGTTGGTTCCCATGTTTGGCGAAAAGGTCACTGTTCCCGCCGTAAAAAACTATAAGGACCGTATTCAAACGCGGACGAGAATCACCAGTGTAGCACCTTCTATCATCAAGCCGAGTAATAATAAACCCTGGGGATTTTAGTGACGTGGATGACTTGAAACTTTATGAACAGTTCCAAGACCTGTATTTGAGTTATCCGAGGCTTAGCCTCCAGAAAGACACAAAGGGTCCTTGGTATATAAATGGTATTTTAAAGTTTTCCAGGGAATACTTTAAGCGTCTAATTGAGGACGAATACTCTGTAAAGATAATTGTTCCAGAGAATTATTCTGATATGCTTCCTAAAATACTCGAAACTGGCGACCGAATCCCAAAGGATTTCCATCATTATTTGGATGAGTCCTTGTGCTTGGGAGCACCATTAGCAGTCAAACTAAAGTTCAGAAGACAGCCGACTCTATTGGGCTTTGTTGACAACTGTGCAATTCCTTACTTATATTCGTTCAGTTATAAGTCAAGGTTTGGAAAGTTGCCTTTTGGCGAACTCTCTCATGGAGGCATAGGAATTCTTGAGTATTATCAGGAATTGTTCGGCGTAAAAGACCACAAACGAGTACTCAAATTAATTGAGATCTTGGCGGAAGAAAGTTATCATAGCCATGATCGATGTCCTTGTGGACGTGGAAAACGCCTGGAGTCTTGTCATGGCAAATTATTACTTGAAATAAAGACAGTTCAGTCACCTGCCGAATTTCTAAATGAATATCACCTGATTGTAAGGGACTTAGTAGAGAAAGCGCTCAAGAATCGCTACCCATCATATCTACGCTGAAATTAGTATATAGTTTTTAGTCACACAACCATATTCGTTAGTAACTATAGGTGGACAAGCAATAACATTCAGGCTCAAAATCCCAATTCGAAGATACTAAGCAAGAATTTGTGCCTAAAGCACTGTCGCAAAATTAGTGTTGTGCGACACATCTGCATATTTTAGTCTTTATAGTCCCCTTTCATAAATTTCCCATAGCATTCATCGTTTACTTTTAAAAATTCCTTTGGGGATACCTGGTAATTCCAAGGCACCTCGTTTGGGTTAGCTAAGTTTATAAAATCAGTCCAAGATCACCCTTGACACGTACTTGCGCCGATGGTAAGATATTCTTACCAAAGGTAAGAAACAAAAGGAGTGAGCATGGTGAGTGACAACATTAAAGAAGCACTAATAACCACAATTACGGAAATCCAAACAAATAGTGGCCGCGCGCTGATAGAAATTAGTGATGACACGCGACCGCTCAGGGACATGCAGGGATTTGATAGCTACAACGCGGTAGAAGCTAGCATGCTTTTATCAGAGCACTTGGGTTGCGAGATAGTACCCGATATAGCGCTTTTTGCTCGGCATGGTCAGGCACTCACTGTGAGCGAAATTGTGGAAAATCTCTCCGATATCGTCGAACAGCAAACAGAGAAGAAAAAGAAAAAAAATAACAGGAGAAGATAATGAACAACAAATCGAAAATAGGTAATGTCCCTATTGGGGAAAAACTTCGTTCAGCGCGTGAGATGGCTGGGTTAACCCAATCACAGGTTGCAAAAATGATGAACTTGCATCGACCATCGATTTCAGAAATAGAAGCGGGAAGAAGAAAAGTATCTTCGGAGGAAATTACTAAACTCTCCGAAATTTATGGAGTTAGTATAGCATGGCTCATGAATACTGAAGACGAAATAGATCCACGGATTGAATTAGCTGCTCGGGAACTCTCCAATTTAAAACCAGAAGACCTGGAACGCGTTCTTCGTTTGTTATCCGCGTTACGCCAGGAGGAGAGTTCCAGTTGAAGACATCTCGGAAAGAAAATGCTTTTCTTGCCTTGCAGAAGGCTATACAACTTCGAAGCTCATTAGGCTATAAGCTATGGGACGCCATCCCAGTTTACGAGTGCGCAAGTCGGCTGGGTATGGAAGTTCGTTTTATTGATGTTCCAAGTCTCGAAGCAATTTATGTCAAGAGATCACCACCTACTATCATCATATCATCACTTCGTCCGGCTGGCCGTCAAGCATTTAGCTGCGCGCATGAGATTGCTCATCATGTCTTCGATCACGGAAGTCGTTTAGACAAGGAAATGACGTTCCCGAATTCTAAATTAGATCCAGAAGAGTTTCTAGCACAGACTTTTGCAGGCTATTTGCTCATGCCAAAAGCTGCTGTAGAGGGTGCATTTGTCAAACATGGAATGAGACTCCAAGCTTGTACCCCAATAGAGGTGTATACAATTTCTAATTGGTTTGGTGTAGGCTACGATACTCTAATTAATCATATGCAATATGGACTCCGTATTATCTCGGCAGATCGGGCCGAGGAGCTCCAGAAAACTAGACCTCAACAAATTCGTGAAGCTTTGGTAGGTAAAGATTTTGCAACAAATCTGATCATCGCTGGCCCACATTGGACTACTAGAACCATTGATATTCAAGTTGGTGATATTGTTTTACTGCCTAAAGGTGTTGCCAATGAAGGAAGCAACGTAAAATTCATCCAAAGTTATAGGACTGGCGATCTTTTCGAAGGAACTATGCCAGGAGTCAGTCAGTTTCAAGATTGCTCTAATGGATGGTCAGCCCCTGTAAGGGTCTCAAAAAGAGGTTTTGTAGGGCGTAACGTTTTTCGCTATTTGGAGGATGAGGAATATGATCAAGGTGAACCCCCTAATAACCAGTAACAATCTTTCTCTAGCATGGACGGAGGCGTTCTTAGCTTCGATAGAACCAGGCATCGAAGAAATTAGTCCTTCAACTATTGTTGTTACGGAATTTGATGATGGCATCCCAGTCGAAATCTCCGAGATACGCAATGCCTTGGATCGAACCTTGCTTGATTGTGGCATGTTTGAAACGAACGCTACGGCGAATACAATTTTCCCAGTTTCACTTTGGAATCCACAGAAGGAACCGGATGTCATGTATCAGCGCTACCAAAAAATTGCTCCAGGATTGAAGAAGGCTGATCATCATAATCGCTATGGAGTCTATTTTGAAAGACTCATTGATTATGGAAAAGGGCATCAGAATCAACTGGATTTTATTATTAGGGCTTATAAGAGTGGCAATCATCGTCGGAGTGCGCTTCAAGCCGCGATCTTTGATCCATTACTTGATCAAAGAAATCAAAGGTTACGGGGGTTCCCCTGTTTGCAGCAAGTCGCCTTCATCCCATATCCAGTTTCGAAGGAACTAGCAATTCACGGATTTTACGCAACACAATATTTATTTGAACGAGCATATGGGAACATCCTAGGTCTTGCCAGATTGGGCAATTTTATGGCAAAACAACTAGGTCTTCGGCTTTCAAGAGTTAGTTGCACTGCATCAGTAGCAAAATATGGGACTCCTCCAAGAGCGGAACTGCATTTTCTGACCGAATTTCTGCGAGACAAATTTGATCAAGCAGACAAGGAAAATTGAATGTGAGTAAAAACCGAACGAACTCTTAGACTACATCAACTGACCATATAGTCTCACTAATAAATACAAAGCCCTGTGTGCTTTTGGCGGAGACACAGGGCTAGAGCCGAGAGCAGTAGCGAGCATTTCGTATGCTTCATGCTATCTGCGCACCTGTATGGTGTATGCGCAATTATACGTGTGTGTGTACAGGTGTCAAGCGAGCATTAATGAACCTTCATAAGCTGCAAGGGTCTCAAAAAATTCGACGGTGGAGAAGGCTGACTGACTTGTTATTGCGTGGATGTTCGAGTTATCCACGACTAAAGAAAGGAGTTTGCTTAAAAATGCGCCCATAATGAAAATCAAGATTATGTACAAAACCACGTAAATTGTGGGTCGTCAGAGGCATAAGCGTTTTTGTTACCCCATGCAATGTCCTAGACGTCTGACACATAATCATGTTATATCGACTAGCCTTCTCAAATCGAGAATAATACTAAAAAACCAAAGGAAAATATACAATGACCATAAGAGCACAAATTAGGTGTATCAATAAAAGTGATCGTCTCAACCCGCATGAGCGAATTATTAGCGTTGGCGGCATCAATCCAGATGGTAACCGCTGGAAGCTGTCTCAAACTGATGCAATCAAAGGAATTGAGGACCAAACATATTCCTTCTATGTATCTCAGAATGGCAGAACAGTTGATGTAATTGTTGCCAAGAGCGCCTACGGTCACAAATATCTCAAAACTGCAGCAGATGGAGAACAGCCCAACAATCTACTTAGTTTGCCAGAGTGTCCATAGTGGCACCCGGCCGTGTGTCAAATACTAAATAATACCTGATTGCCTAACAAATCGGCGATCCGCTCAGAATCTAAAACTAACACAAGAATTGTTGAGTAGTGTAGATTTCTGGATAAAGCTCTCTGGTCAATTTGCCTTTGCCCAGAGAGCTTTTACTCTTCTCCTCTTAGAACTTCCGGATTAATCAAATAGAAAGTATAAATTGCACAAAGAGTTTAAACGCCTCTCTCGTCCCCTATCTTTCCTACAATCTCTTCTATATCTAAACCTGTTTTTGAGCATAATAAAAAAAGGTACTCAAATATTTGCTGCATCGCATAACCCACATCTGCTTTATTCTCAATTGTATTTGAATCCAAATTATTCATTCCAACAGCATCTATTAATTTACTAATTGCGCCCGACAGCCCCAGGAGACACATAGCTGTATCGTGATTACTGTCTCGCTTCGCTTTCTGAACAAAATTTGAATATACCTGTCTGAGTTCCATAGAGAGTTCCCTCGAATTAGAATTTGAAAACTTCTCCGTAGCGACCAAACGTGCAAGTTTCTAGCACTTAACAAAAGTTCCTGTACCATGCAAGTGGAAAACGTTCTTCTCACCTAATACTTCCCTAGCAGCCATTCTCTCGCCAATTGTGTACACGAATTGCGCTTGTGAGACATAATGATCAAAATGTAGGATGCCACCCTTAAGCGTTTGTCTAAAACACGTTTCTAAGGCCGCGCGTGAAGGTGAGTAGTTATCGGTATCAAAAAAAGTAAGCATTAAATTAACATTTTCAAGAATTTTATAAGTCTCGCAGATGTCGCCCTTGACAACATTTATGTTATACCTGCGACAATAATCTTCTACCGCTGCATAGTCACGAAACTCACATTTCGGATTGCGATAGAGATCAAACACAGTTCTTCGGCTGGGGAAACCCTCAAAAATATCAAATCCATAGACTTGACAATCAGTAAAGCCAAAATGTTGAAGCGTTTTAGCGATAAATGCAATTGTTCCGCCTTTGAAAATTCCAAACTCTGCTACGTCCGCCTTAAGTTTATTGGAAGCTAAATATTTTATGGATTGGTAAATGTGAATTAAACTGTTTTCATAACCATTCGCATATGACTTAACCAAACAGGATGCCAAGATTTCATTAAAATCTGGGTCAAAAAAATCAAAGTGCGCTGTACCACTTAGTATTACATCTGGAACTCTACTATCCACCTCAGAGAAGCGTCTGAGAACTTCTTCCTTTTCGGCATTGGAAGTAATCACTAAGACATCTAGATCCAAATCCTTTACTTCTTCCGGCGCAAGGATCTTATATTGGTAAATTTTCTTACCTTGCTTTTGTGAATTGGAATCGACTATACCGGCAATATAGTCTAGCATCCCCAAACCGGAAAGATTTGACAGTAAAGCAATACAATTTTCATTCACTCCCCAAAAAACAAACCTTCTTTTACCGCTTGTTATTGCTTCTATAATTTGTCCCTGCAAATCGGCGCAGAATTCTGTATCCATGTCGTCTCCTAACTATTGGTCACAGTGTTTGAATAAAATTGACAAACCTGCTAAAGCTATTAGGCTCGCGCTCCGATAGAAGAAAAAGATAATGCGCTGCACTTATAGATAAATCAGCTGCAAGAGTACATTTTCGAGGATCACTTGCTCGCCAATCTCCATTTATCAAAAGATCGTCGAGTGCTTTGTAATTTGTTTGTATCATCTCAAAACATTCTGCATATTCAAGCACTCGCGCCCATCTGCTGGACGATCCATGCCTTTTGATTAAGATTTGAGCTACAAATCCAAAACCATCCATATTATGGCTGTATGCATTTATAGATTCTACAGGTGGGTAAAGAGTTATGAACTCCTGAAATAAAGCTGGGTAATGCTCAGCCAAGTATGTTAAGTACTTTGCAGCATAAACAGCTAAATCTGCTATCGTATCCACAAGCGATTCATCAGATGTTGCTTTTGCGTTATCAACTATTATGGATTCTATGCGATCATATTTACGAGAAATGTTTGCAAATACTCCAACCACCTCGCCATGCTTCTTCCAGCTATCCTTATACACAAGTGTCTTTTTGTAATGAAGCGTACTTAGTAGATCAAACACTTCTTGGATTGAATAGGTTTTGTAGGAAGTTTTATCGCGTGATAAAGAGGTGCCCCAGTAATACTGAAAGTACTCTACTTCCGATGAAGACATTTGGATTAGATTTGGACGGTCTGAATCCCTAGTAAAATATTCGATAGCTGCAATCCTGAAATCGTTCGAGGGCAAAGCCGACACAAGATTTGCAATTTCCTGGAAACTGGCATTGGCTAAATGCCGGTTATAGATATAGACCATCTGAGCACAGCTTCGTAGGAATACGTCATTTATTTCGTTTAGTTCCTCAGGCGCAACAACTTTGCCCCCGCGGATTTTTTCTTCCCACTTAAACCAGTGTAAAAGTGCATCATCGAACATTTCCAATGGGGTGTGAAAAGGAGTATGAGCAAAGCCGAAATCGTATAACGTTTTATCCTTAGCTGCTGCCACTATTTCTTCTGCACGCTTGTAATGGCGTGAATAAAGATGGAGAGATGAAACAAAATACGAAAAATCACCGACAACGCTCCCTGTCCAGTAGGACATCATCTCATGTAAGACACTCCACTCAAAAGTATTAATTCCAGAAAACCCCCACAATATATCATTACTACGAATTACCGCGTTCATATGCAGGCGGTTATCACGTTTCATAAAGTGCAGCCAGTTGTTGCAGGGAATATCTTTGCTGTCTACAAAGTCTTTTGCAGGATCAAAAATAATCATTACAGCCCTTCGACTTTGTGGATCTCTATTCAAAATAGTCGCAACTTCTTTGAATTGGTCAATCCCTTGCCAATTCCTCAGCCTGGGACCGTACGCTCCCCTCCAAATCTTATTATCGTCTGAAAAATCAATTGCCCTTGGAAGGTAGTAGCTCAAAAATTCTAAGTCATTACGTCCCGCCATGACCCAGATAGTTTCTGCGATCATTGCAAAAATATTGTTGTTTCTCTTAGGAAGAACATAGACTCTCTCTAATGGAGAAGCAATTTTAACTAATTGAGAGCGCAATTCCTTGACTTCATGACCGCGCACTAAAACAGTTTGACCTTCTTGTAAAATCTTGTTTAAACAATCCTGAAAGGCAGAAGTCGCATTTTTGTACACTATACCCTCCTTAGGACTAGAACTTATAATGACAAAGGAAGCTGTGTAATCAATCTTTCCGATGACGGTGTAATAACTGCACTCTGTTGCAAATCAGCTAATATATTATTATTTATTTTCCATTTCGGTGGATAGAAGTAGTCAATCTTGTTGGGGTTTGGCTGAAATCTAGCCTTTATTCGCTTCCGATTGCTTTTCAGTTCGGGAAATGCAGCTCGACTATACTTATCAGTTTCACAAAAAAGTCCTTGGCAGTCAATGGCATGCAAAGGCCGTCCCCATAAAGATTGAAAGTTTATTCCAAGACGTTGAAATTCACGCTCTTGATTTTCTCTCATCCACTGGATAATGTAAGTATTGCTTTTACCCTCGGTGTCAACGAAACATTTCTTAATACCCCGTTCGGCTCCGGGACCTGCAATAGTAAAATCATTTTCGCTGAAATCTATTGCTTCACTATAGTTAATATCTATAGTTAACTGATATGCCATGAAATTTCCGATTAGTGGATATTCAACCAGAACGTTAAAAACATCCTCCAGACTTTTCAACCGTACAATTCTGGTTGCTATCTTATCTTTAATGGTCATCTGATGTATTAATGCCAGGTGGTTTTGATGTTTTTTATCATAACCAAAGGCCTTATTAGCACAAGACATATATGCACTTGTATAAATAGCCAATCCAGAGTCCATCGCGTTTTGTAAAAGATTAGAATAAACATCAAAGTTGAAAGTTGTTAGTCGGATTTCCCCTAGTCTATTTTGTAAATATTCCCAAGTCTCTATTTTATTAAAAATCTTAAATAACAAAATTCTAAAGATTACTTCTTCTTCATTTTGAGAACCATTGTAGATAACACTTCTGATTAGGTACTGCGATACTCTGTCGCTGGCACGATACGTATTACAGAATTTGAATGTATTTAAAATTTCATCGTCTATCCAGGGCTGTGGCAAGTTTCTGAGTCTGCCAAAAAAAACTTCTTGGCGTAAAGCTGCGAATTTCCAGTAGGTATCGAAAACTTCTTGGCGTACTTGCATTGTTAGTGCTCTCCTCAACTTGACATAACACTAAAGACAAGGGCATTGAACTCATCATATCACAAATCTTTATAATATAGAGAGACAGCGATAGTAATCGTCAATTTTACTTCAATTGATAATGCAACAATATTGTCACGAAAAACAGATGAAGCACTGTGAAGTTTTTCACAGCTTAAGAACGTATGACGAAAAACCCATTATTGGCTTTCACCGTTACTTACCCCAACTAAAGATTGTCTTCAACCAATTTAGCCCTTACAAGGAGTTGGCCAATCTTGCGGGCCCGATCAAAGGCTTCGTCCATTATTAGCTCTGTATTTAGCAAGGAGGTAACTATTGGCATTGAGCTATCTATGACTAAAATGCCAATAGGGGTATCGGCATCACTTGGTCCCGTAATCGGAGTTATGAGGGCTGACCTGACGCCCGCCGACCAGACGGCTGTGAATTGTCCACGAGTAAAATTGAAATCTTTTATAACGTTTTTTCTGCCGTAACTCTCTATATCACAAAATGTGCTTTCTGCTGTCTTCCATACCTCCCAAACCCAACCACAATTTCGACGGTATTCGAGGTCATAATCGGGCATACCCTTCATACCGTAATCAAAGACCACTCTTAAATTGCCGGTTGTAGGACTTTTCAAGTAAATTCCTGCTCGCACTTGTCCCGGAATTTTCAAAGTTTCTAGTAATATTTTAAGTACTTCACTCAAAAAAATGTCGGCAAATTCGTGTTTATCAATATCGAGTTCACTTTGTAGTTTTGCAACCTGCCTTTTTAGATCTTCTTCCCTCTCATGCTCTGCCCAATAAGTCAGTAGTGATGTTGCAAGAATCCCCACAGTAACTATTGAAAATCTGAATACCGGATGTAATGAGAAAAACCAATTATTAAAACCGACTAATACAGGAATAACAAAGACGGTTATGGCTAAAATGATTTTTCCAATTAAGGTAATCCCAGGTGAACGCATTTCCTTCCCTTCATTAACAACAGAAGCTGCAAAAGGTTAGTGCAAAATATCAACAAGCACCTTACTACCAGCACTATTTATCTTTTATTCAAGTTATAGCCCTCAAACGCTACCAACGTTATCTATTACTTTTCTTTGTCTCGGTTTATGGCCCTCGATGGTTGAAGTAGCTCCCTCACGATTGTTGACAACGGCTTATTTTCTAGATTTTCTTCATTTTCTTTAGACCCCAATAGGCGCGGCTTATAACGTCCATAGCCAGGTTTAATATCTGGCACACGATCTTCTTTAGAGTCTTTTTCCTTTTCCTTGTTCACAGCGATCACCTCCCGTTCTTTTTTTGTAATGCCGGTCGTATATATTATATTATCATCACTCGGATACTCCCCTATTTGTCGGCGAGTTTCCAAGGCCAAATCTGGATTGACTAAAGCACCAGTACAGGATAATACCCCATTAGCACCCAGGTTAAGATAATCTTGAACGTGCTGACTATTCGATACCCCCCCCACTGCTAACACATCAAATTCATAATGTTCTTTTTCACGCAATGAGGCTAAATTGCGTACTACCTCTTTTGCAAATTCTCTAATTGCGGAACCTGAAACCCCTGCCCAAACCCGGTCATTGCCTCTTCTTTTATCAGGAGAGAAAAATTGTGCTTGGGTTTGCTTATTATAAATTTGCGCAGCAATAGTATTAATAGCAACAATCCCTGCAATGTAGTTAGATATTTCTTTTACCGACTCCCTTAGCAGACTAGATTCGAGATAACCAATTTTAGCTAAGAGTGGAGTCTCACCTTTATTAACAGCTTTTTCCCATACGGCCTGAACGACTTGTTTTGTTTCTTCGGGATAGAGGTAAAGATCTCCTTCATGATGTCCCTTGACATTTGGGCAGGAGAGGTTGAGTTCTATTGCATCTGCTCCTGCTTCTCTAGCCATTGACGCGGCCTTAACAAAATCATTGACAAGATATTCAAATGGATCATTTTTCCGTAGTGTTGTCCCAGTTACACTAACTATTAATATTTTGCCAGAACCCAAAACACTTTTAGCTCTTGCTATATCTTCCTGCCATTCTTTGGGCGGCAAAGAAGGGATTCCAAAAGAGTTCGCTGCGGTAACTTCATTTGAGTTATACGGTATAAAATCGGGATCAGCAAAAAGCTTTTTATTAAAATCTGAACGGGTTTTTAATTGTTGGGTTTCAGGAATAAATACAACATTCGGACTATCATACACATCCCATTCAAGGGTCCTCACAGTCTTGTAAGTTAAGATGTCAAAGCCCCGCTTTGCGTAGAACTCTATCCATTTGGAGGTACCAGTTAGAATGGATGCAGGCACTCCGATTGGAAATCCAACAGATTTACCAACAATCGTAGTGGGAAGGATGCGTAGCTCTCTTGCATTGGTAACTGATCTCCCGTATCCAAGTGGAAGCGCATCGAATTCATAATCAGCGTACTGATTATAGCTAGGAAGTCCAGTAACATAATACTCAAGAACGTCCATTAAATCATGGCGTAGACAATAACGAACAAGCGCTCGTTCATAATGAGGGCTTGGCCGTGCTTCTCCCCTCTTCCACTTCTCAAAGATTTCTTCATCAACCTCAATGGAATTTACGATCTCCAATGGGGAGCGATACTCTGATAGTTCTTCAAGTAGACCAGGTGTGTCTAGAAAACTCAACTGAGACATAATAAAAATTTCAATAAATGAATAAAAGGTTAAACTATAGCTTCAAAAGTATTAATAACTATTACTTAGATGTGCCTTTAACAGGTTTGCTTTCCACGTTTGCTTCACCTCTAATAAACTTCTCAAGAGACTGTCGGTTCACAAGCCATCTACCTGTCCCATCTTGTCGAGATTGTATTTTCTTGGTACGGCACCAAAGTCCAATAGTATCAACAGATCTGCCTGCCAAAAGCGCAGCTTCTCTAGAAGTCAAATATTCTACCTTATCAATAACAATTGACACAAGTACTCCCGAACTACCGAATCGGCTGAATTCACCGAATATGCTTTATTCAACGTCAATTGCATTATACAGCATTAAAGACTAATTACACCTTAAAAGATAGATTAATTTAAAACTGCTTATTTCACCACTCGAAGGTCAGATCGTAGGAATTAATAGTCAGCTTAAATACCTCAGCCGAGTAATGAAATGACTCTCCTATAAATAACTAATTTTTGACAGTTGACAGTTATCCCCTATTTTGCTTAGATTAGAAATACAGTACCAAGATAGTACCAAATATGACCCATACTAATATTAAAAACGAAACACTAATCAAGTTTGTTGCTCCCATCGATCTCAAAGAGAGCTTACAACAGCTTGCAAATGAACGGCACATTGCTCTATCCTCACTACTAAGGCTCATTGCATCAGACTATGTCAAACGCAATAAACAAGAATGATAGTCTCAATTGCCAATCAAAAAGGTGGTGTCGCTAAAAGTACTACAGCCGTAAACCTAGCCGCGGGGCTTGCTCAAGAAGGATTTAAAGTCCTTCTTATTGATGCTGATCCCCAAGCTAACACTACAAGCGTTTTTATTAACCCTGACATCGAAATTGATCTTGATAAATCACTTTACAGTTCTCTTATTAACCTCGCTCCCCTATCGACAATTGTAAGGCACACCCTTTTTCCCAATCTGGACATTGTTCCTTCCCATATTCGCCTATCCTCTGCTGACCTTGAGCTTGCTCAGGCTCTTGATAACAGGGCAGAACGCCTGAAACGTGCGATAGGAAGCCTGAAAGAAAAGTATGATTACATCATAATTGACAATCCCCCATCCCTAGGGCTTATCACCATTAATGCATTTACAGCTAGCGACAGACTCCTTATACCTGTTTCAACTGGATTTTTTGCCATGACAGGCTTGGTCCAGCTTCAAGAATCAATTGCGATGGTCAAACAAAACCAGCTTAATCCCAATCTTGAGATCATGGGAATCCTATGTACATTTACGGATCAAACCAATGTTTCAAAAGATGTAAATACAAAATTACGAGAGCATTTTGGAGATCTAGTTTTTAATACATCCATACCTAAAAACGTAAGCCTTGAAGAAGCCCATTCCAGGCACACCCACATATTTGCACACGCCCCTACTTCCGCAGGAGCACGAGCTTATAGAGACTTAGTAAAGGAGGTTTTATCGAGATGAAAAGATCAGGTCTAGCCGACAGCCCATTCTTCCTCACGTCTCCGTCAACAAATGAGACTACGGCTATCCAGAAGCAGCCAATACAGAAACTAAAACCTACTACTCCTGAACGAGAACTAATCAAGGTAAAGCAAGAGTCGAGTAAAAGAAATATTGATAATACTCGTCCAACGACTCAAAATCAACCCGAAAAACAAGATAGCATGCATGCAAGCATGCAAGCAAGCAATAATGCAAGCATGCAAGCATTAAATCAAGAAGGCATAATCGAAACCATAAGGAAAGCTGTAAAAGACGTTGGAAAAGATTCCGCCACATATAGGTTCACACCTGAGGAAAAGAAAGCGCTTCTTGAGATAAGCTTCGCCTATAAGATGCAGGGATATAAGACCAGTGAGAATGAGCTTACAAGAATTGCTATAAATTTCATTCTTGAAGACCAAAAACAGAACGGACTCAACAGCGTCTTACAAAGAGTTCTCGATGCACTCAGTAAATAAGTAAACAATATTTTCATGCAAGCATGCATACAAGCTTTCATGCAAGCATGCCATCATGCAGCGTTTTATCCCTTGACATCGGCCTTTTCCTAAATGTACTCTGTTTAAGATGAAGTACTTTTAGATGTTTACGAATATTCATCTAAACCTGTTTACCTGAGAAATAAACAGTATTGACTTTCGTATTGTTGGCTATATTGTTTTACTCGCACCTAATAAGTACTTTCCTAAGTCTTGGAAGTTAGTAAGAGATGTCGTCTGAAAAATCCCCCGCAAGGGTGTGTAGCATAAAGCTACTACGACCTAGGAGAAATCCGAACCGAAAAGGCTTCCAAGCCCGAGCCGCCGGAGAAAAAAGAACGGCTGGAATTTGAGGATGCTAAAAGCGCCTCAGAAATTCCGAGGCGCCGGATATAAAATCTAAACAAGTCTAAATTAATCTTGTAACTCACGATTTAGTGCAAGAAAAATTTAATAACGATTTTGCGCCAGCAAAATAAATTTAGATTTTGTAGGGTCGTGTGTCAAGACCTAATTCTATTTGTCGCACATTATGCGTTTTTTTAGTTTTGAAGTGCATTTCAAACCAATACAGCGTTTTTTTTGATTTCGCTGCAAAAACAAACACAAACTTATAAAGGGAGAGTGCCTCAAGCTCCCATTGAAAAAATCTTAGGGTAGCTAGATTACTTTAAAGTTATCAAAGGTCTTTTCTAAATACAAAAGGTCCTTTGCCGTTGATCCAATCGGCAGTAATTAGAAAGTATTCTGCTTCTAAGGGGACTTGTCCTTGGAACTGCATAGAAATGTATCCTCTTCTATAACCATAATCCAAACTCCACTCAAGAGGAGGTCCAATTAAGTCGTTACAAAATGCAGAACCTCCCATTCCAATTGCGACAAGTTTATATTCGTTTCCCAGATTGTCCACAGCATGAAAGCCCGTGGAATCTATCCTGATCAGGTCTTGAGTATCTAGAGTTGTATCCTCTAGAATAATTGATACTCCAAAACCAACATCAGGGGCTCCGCAAGGACCACCTCGGCGGTGGAAGTCTTCGCTTAAGTGCATATAAACTCCCTCTTCAAGTTGGACATTTTGACCTTCATCATAGTAAAGTTTTGGTGTTCTCGTAGGACCAAGCGTTGCAGTTGAATAAGGCGTTCCTGTAGGCTTAGCGGGGGAGGGTATTACTGTTTCTGTAGGCTCAAGAGTAAGCGTTGGTATTGGGGTATCTGTAGCTGCCGGTAAAGTTGCTGTAATTATTACCGTCAGTGGAACTCCTGATCCACGACCGAATGTATAGGCAAAATAGGCTACAACTGACAAAAGACACAGTCCCACAAGGGCAAAGATTGCATATCGCAAAAATCTGACAAACCAGTGAGTTTTTGGGGGAGCGGAAGCTATTACTATTGGCTTTGGTTGGACTATTTCAATTTGCCTCTCATCTGCCAAAACTAACGCCATCATTTCAGGATCAGGTTCTGGCTCCGGTTTTGCTGGAGTAGGAGGCGGTGGTTCTTCTTTAGGGGATGATGGGAGTTCTGTAATTTCATCTTTGGCAAGCCAATCTTTTAAATTTTTAGGGATTTTGGGGTAGATATTCTTCTCTAAAATATCCCGCCTTTTGGTCCAGTGCATGTCTTTGGTAAAGCCCAACTTAGTATAGACACTGCTCATCTGAAGCTGTACCCAGTCCAGACTGTAACCTAACCTTACTGCTATCTGTTCGTACTTTAATCCTTGGGCTTTGTAGAAGAGAACTGTCTTTTCATTATCGGTCAGGGAGCGAAGCTGATCGTCGATGGACATTCTAAACCCTCCAGAAGACTGTGAAGAACGATTGAAGAAGAGAGGTGCTACAAACTAGGGCGGAGGCACATATGAAAACTTTGATCTCTTACCAAGCAAGTCAGGCCATACAAGTAGGCCGGAAAAATCACTGGCGGTTTAGAGTGGTCGGTCAGGGTGATATACCGCCTAAACCCTTTTATAGGGATCAATGGGTCTTTGAGCCGCAGACCACCATCCCAGATATCGGACAGGACAGAATAAATGCTCTCAGAGCCTCTGGGATGCGTTTTAAAGGCTTTCTAGTAGCACATGAGGCACCCAGTGTGCTTTCATCTCCTAAAGTGGCTCAAAACGCAAATCAGGCAAAACAACAAGTTACTGAGATTTTACCAGAAAGAACGATAGGATTTATCGCAGAGCTTGTTGTGATCTTCCTTCAAATGTTCTTCTATGCGATCCTTCTTGATCCTGCACTAATAGTAGTCTTGGAAGACGAAACCTGGCTGGAGGTGATGACATGGTACGAATGATGCGGTTTTTCATTTTGATGCGGATGACGAGCCTCTTCTTTAGACTGTCCGTCCCGTGGATCCGTGGAGCCTTCCTTTTCACTCTTCATCTAATGGCGACCTCAGTAATTAGCCTTTGGGTTGGAGTGCCGACAGCAATTTCAAGAATTGCCGATGAGTGGCTTGATCGGGCTTTCTTTGCCGGGTTTCCTACCCAATGGGATAGGCACCTTTACTATGTGATCTGGACACTAAGCCTTCTGACCATTGTCGCCGGCTGGATCTTGCTTGCTCATCTGACGGTATTTCTTGTTCATTTGATTTTTTAGTTGCAATGTTCTAAAGTGTGAAATTCCTGTGAAGAACGGATCTATTTCGTTCCTAAAAAGGACCAGGTATGCCGACCGACACAATACCAACGGAATTGTATCTGGATGCAGCTCGAGTTTTTCATTGGGCGACTAAAAGGCATTTCCAGTTGTTTCTAACCGGCAAGGAATCAAAACGCCACAGAAGAACTGAAATAGTTCTTAAAAGACTCTCCAATAGAAAAATGATACGAGCTATTCGCTTCGGCAAAAAACTTATCTATGCACTTCCCAGAAAGACAAAAGGGTGGGATGAACACTCAGGATTAAGTAAAGTCATTCATGGCTTAGCTTGTACGGAGTGTTTAGTGAGGTTTTATAGGTCCGGACTTGATGGAGAGATCATAGCGGAGAGGTATTTTTACGGTTTCGGAGCGGTGCCTGAATGGGGCATTAGATACCCAAATGGAAAAATGATCCTTTTTGAGTTTTCAACAAAGAATAACTTTTACTACACAGGAAACATACGAGGAAAAATCGGAGCTTACAACAAAAACTTACCAAGGATCGAAGCTAGGTTCCAGGCAGAAGCAATCGTGGTTTTTGTCTGTGATGTAGGGAGGTCGGCGGTTCAACGGGAGGTCGGCTCAGCTTCTGCCGAAGGGGACAGATTCCCCTTTGACCCTTTCTTTTTTACGGATTATGAAACCTTTTTGAAAGTTCCTATTGGAGAGCAACTTAAAGCACCAATTTACTTCTGGACGGATGGAAAGGAGTACCCACTTAAAAATGATTGACTTCAAGCTTCTCAAGAAGATCCTCGCTCCTGATTCTCCAACGTTTCCTAACTCCCGATCGGTTCCATATGAGGAATTGCTTCCGGAAGGATTGACGATGGGTACTCTTTACATTGGAAGGCAGGGAACAGGCAAAACCACTTCTTTAGCCCGACACCTGGTTGACTATTTCAAGACCTATCCAGACCGAGCAATATTTGTTCTTGATTGGTCCGGATCCATCACCGACTCGATCTTGACCCTTATTGCCCAGGAGCCCGGAGAGGTAAGAGAAAAACTTACTAAAAGGCTTGTGTACGATGAAATGGGACACCCTGAATGGGTTATCCCTCTGCCGGAGTTTTCAGGTCTTTATGGAGGGGGATTTGAGGAACAGGTTCAAAGGCTTGCAAATAACCTTGCTAAACTGGCACCTGAGCTTATCAAGGATGCTCCATTTTTGGCAGGTCTTGGAATACGGGAGATTGCACCGCAGCTTTTTAGGGTTGTTTCCTCAATCACAAACGATTACGGTGAAACATGGCAAGCGACAGAGGCAAAGAGGTTACTGGTCGACAAAGCATTAATGAGACACGCGTTGGCAAAATACGGATACAAGATTCCTGCTGCGAAGTGGTTCTTTGACAGAAACTTCCTGCCTTTGGAAGACCGCGAGCGAGAACTTAGATCCTATGCGATCCTTGCCCTTCTGGGGGCAATTGAGACTCCAGAAACAAGAGCACGGATTGGCTATTACCGCCCAGCTTGGACCCCAAGAGAAGCAATTAGAGATGGCCTGATGGTAATTGTCAATGGAGCAAGGCTAATAAACCAGAAAAACACACAGCATTATCTTTTTACTCAGGTCTATTCTCTGATTATGAGTGAGATCAATAAAAGAATGCCGGGGGATCCAAACGACAAGCCGGTACCACTTGTCATGGATGAGGTTTATTCGCTTCTTTCAATCCCTGGAATGGCTGAAGAAGTCGGAATGCTCTCTCCTCTTTACAGGTCAAGAAAGTTAGAGCTTTATATCGTTTTACAGGCTCTATCTCAGCTTGCACTTACTCTGCGCCAGCAAATTTGGTCAATAGGGAATGTTGTTTGCTTTGCAATCTCAAACTTTCAAGAGGCGTATGAACTGGCTCAACAGCTATTTGCTTATGTCCCTGAAGCAATCAAATTAGACGCCAAAACCGATATGCAACAGCCCTTAATGGAGCCGGATAGGGGACAGTACTTAAAAATTGCTAACGAGATCCAGAGAATGAGGCATAGAGAATGCATTATCCGCCGCTACAGATCTGAAAAGGTTTTGGATAAATACGTCCTTTGGGCAGAAAAGACCAAACCCGTTTCAAATAGACCAATGGGAGTAAGCATTTTAGAACTCAAAGACAAACTTCTAAAAGAACGTGGTGTAAGAGTGCGAGATGCACTTGAAGAAATCAACAAAAGGAAATTAAGCAATACAGGAGATAAACCGGCAACACCACCGCACCTTTAAAAGAGCGCAGTTATTTGAACCTTATCAACTTTATATGGCTTTCACGGACTTGATCCGTTTAAGCAGGCTCAGGCCAAGAAAGGGGGTGATAGGTATGGTCGATGCAGGACTTATGCTCGGTGCACTAGTACTGCTTACGGTGACGACCGACAAGGTTTTGAGGAAGCTTGAAACCTCAGGCCGAAAGTTTCCCTGGTGCAAAACATGCGGGAAGAACATGGTTAGTGTTGCACTACCCAAGTTTTTACCAGAGGAAATCCGTAAGTATCTGGACAAACACGAACTTCCTCCTGTCGTAGTGAGTAGGTTCATCTGTCCAAAGGGAGATTACCAGCTATGGTTTATCCCTAAGCTTAGTCACACCGAGACAGCGTTCTTCCTCAGAGAAGAACTTTAGTCTTTACACGGTCAGCCTTGAAATCTTCCTTTCTTGGTCTGGCCGTGGATATTTAAGTATATGAAAGAAAACGGCAAAAATCAAATTCAGGCTCAAGGCATTAAGCTGCCACCAGTGTGGTGTAGTGCTCTATGCAAGAACGCCATGAATGAGATTTGCGTTGAAGCTTGCGCGATCAGGCGTGACTGTTCCGCTTTTGATCCAAAGCCCGACCTGACTTTGGTAAACATGCCTCGTTTTCCTTTAGAAGAATCGACAGAAATGACGAAGGAAGAAAGATTTACGTCCGTAACAATCTACTTAGCAAAGATTGTAGATCACTTGCAAGGAAAAGAATGACACAATCAACGCTTCCTTTTTCTAATTCTACTTTGGAAGAACAGCGCCGGAGGGCACTGGCGAAAATATATAGTCTTCTCATTAAGTTGGCAGAAGAAATAGAGAGTCGCGCTACGCCCTTAGAGAATGACCCTAAGGAAGAAACAGTCGAAGAACCATCTTTTACATCTGCACCTTTACAAGATAATATCCCATCATAGGGCAGTATAATTCACGACAAGGATTTTACATGACTGAAAGTGAATGGGTTACTGTCGATGAAGCCTCTAAGCTCACCGGCTACAATGAAGAGCACATTACAAGGCTTTGCAGACAAGGCAAAGTGAAAGCCCGCAAGTATGTAATTGTCTGGCAAGTAAACCGTGATTCACTTTTGGAGTATGTTGCCAAGGTTGAGAAATTGGGGGAAAAACGTGGACCCAAAACAACACAATCGTAGTATAATCAAATTGTCGTAACAGCCGACATTTCTACCCTTTTTGTCGGGCGTGAAGAGTGCGCTAACACTACCCACGCCCTAACCCAACCCACCGAGTAAGCGGCGGACGGGCTATTCGTAATTATAGCCATTAAAACGCCCTGGTGGGATTCACCTGAGGCGTTTTGCTTTTTTACTGGGGAAAAGTGAAACGCTTAAAAAGGAGCTAAGAATGACCTTCCAACCTTCTTTAGTTACCGATTATCGGTTGTCTGATCGAACACGAGTAATCCTTGCATTGGCAGCGTTACGCCAAGAATGGCAAGAAACAGTAAACGGCGGAAGTCTTTTAAAAGTGGAAACCCCAGTAGGACTTCTTCTTGCCGATATTGCAGAAAGACTTGAGCTTTCCGAGCAGGAGCGCCACATATTCTTAGGCGGAAAGTTGTTGAACGAAGTTGACGCATACAAAGAAGAACGCATTGTCCGAAAGTTGCCTATCTAAGGACAGGAAAATGAAGTGGGACTTTTCCCAGTACAGTCCCGCTTCTACCCTCTAGAGGCTTAGATGAAACGAGCAGTTATTTATATAAGAGTAAGCACGGATGAACAGGCAGAAAGGGGCTATAGCTTGCCTCATCAGTTAAGTGAATGTCGGCGGTATGCGGCTTTAAATGATTTCTCGGTTGTGCAGGAGATTTATGATGATTACAGTGGCGCAACGCTTGAACGACCAGGCTTTTCGGAACTGAGAGAATTTATCAATCAAAACCAAGTCGATGCCATCATTGTGTACACTGCCGACCGGCTATCTCGAAACATCGTTGATTTTTTGGTGCTACGCGATCAATGGGAGAAGGCAGGAATAGAGCTTCACTATGTTGATCGTGGAAAATCCCAAAACAACTTTGAAGGCCTACTGACCGATGGCATCTTTGCACTTATTGCTCATGGAGAACGCCTGAAAATCATCGAAAGAACTAGCAATGGTCGGCATAACAAGGCTAAGAATAACCGCGTGGTGATGACCGGCATTCCGCCCTATGGGTACAAAAGAAAAGGGGAGGGGAGTGACGCTGAATATGTCTTTGATCTCTTTCAGGCCGAAGTGGTAAGAAACATTTTCGAATGGTATGTTGTTGGCTACGAAAAAAAGGGCCCCCTATCCTTAAGAGCTATTTCCGATATCTTAGATGAAATGGGTATTATGCCACCAAACAATCGGGTGAACGGGGCTCCCTTCTGGCATCCGAATTCTATAGCCCTTATCTTGAAAAACTCCATCTACGCTGGTGTCACATATTATGGCAGAGTAAGAACTGAAAACGGAAAGCGTATTCCAAGACCCAAAGAGGAGTGGACAGTGATCCATGTTCCCCACCTGGCTCTTGTTAGCCAAGAGATGTTTGACGGGGCTCAAAAACGCCTGCTTCGTAACAAAGAACGTGCCAAGAGAAACAGAAAGCAAGAGTATCTTATGGCTGGGCATCTTCGTTGCGGGAGATGTGGTTATGCAATGTATGGTTATTCAAAGCCTCACGCGAAGCAGAAACCCATATCTTTTTATCGATGCAGCGACAGCATTCGTAAAGGTGGAAAATGCAGGGATCTTAAGAGTCAGGTCTCCATGAAAAGGGTTGATAATTTTGTGTGGTCTTGGATTACATCCCTTTTGGAAGATGAAAATAACCTGCAAGACGGAATTCGTACAATGATCGAGAAAACAGAGAGAGAATGGGCTCCCAAACAGGAGAGGTTAGAGACAATAGAGGGTCTTCTTTCAGAAGCGGATACAAAAATTGCTCGTTTGATTGATGAGCTTTCCGAATACGAAGGTTACGCAGTCAGGGATGTTATACGCGAAAAGGTCAAAGCTATAGAGAGTGAAAGGAGGATACTTTCTGAAGAAGGGGAAAGGCTAGCACAGGAGCTTGAGCAAAGTGATGTATCGCCTGACTTTGAGGAGCAGATCAAAAGAACCGCCGCGGTTATTAGGGAAAAATTGGCCGGTTCAACGTACGAGGAAAAGCGGATGGTCTTGGATGCCTTGGACTTGCAGCTACACTACTTTTATGAGCCTGAACGGGGAGATATTCTCAGACTCTCCTGTGCCATTCCCTTCTCAGACGCGGAAATTGTGTTAAGTCCTTCACGAAAGTGGTTGCTTTAACCCTGCAATTCCTCGATAAGAAGCCAGCCGACGAGCCAATGCTGACCGTTGAAGAAGAGGCTGTGGACTACGAGGCATAGCACTTCATTCTGACCCCAAAAATTAAATAATAATGAAGGCGTAATGCATCCGATGGGAATTTGCATTACGCCTTTCTGTTTGCCTGTCCACAGGACTGCTCCGCTTGTGTTATATTTGGAACGATATCTTCCATTCGAAGTATTGAAAGCAGGGTTGGACGCAAGCGATCACTTCCTACCTTCTTAGAAATCTCTTTTTGTTGCGGCAGTTAAATCACCGGGAATAACACTCTCTACTTCAAACAAGATCCGGAGGTACTATGCTCCACAAGAATAGACAATCAGAAAAGTTGTTGTTTGTCATGTCTGTTGTATTGCTGGTTATAGCGTGTAGTACTTCTAGCGTGATTTCACCAACGCAGAGTAGTGGAACGCCAACTCCGCCTTTCTCGCCCGATCAAATCGGCAGTGCCGTGGCAATGACTCAAACAGCCTCTCTGCCCACAGAGGGGATGCCCACCGCGAGTCTGCAACCCCCCACTGATACTCCATCCAGTGCCGCTTCCTTTGTACCTGGTAATCCGACAGCTACACCACTTGGCAGTGAAATCACAGATCCCAATTTCATAGCAGGTGTGGCCGCTTTTGACGCGGATAACTATGAACAGGCAGTTGTTTTGATGAGTGCCGTCATTGCATCCAATCCGGGTTTGGCTCCGCCCTATCGCTATCGTGCGACATCTTACTGGTATTTGGACAATTGTGCCTCAGGCATGGCTGACGCAGAGAAAGCTGTATCCATCAATCCCGATTACGCGGCAGCCTGGGCTGCCCGCGGGCTCCTGTATAACACCT
>Ga0105098_10000053_pt1 | contig 30956 bp, 47 predicted proteins | sample PPLLak21cMay2015_FD_79137 | JGI IMG/M metagenome (GOLD analysis project Ga0105098, IMG submission 79137) | Freshwater sediment microbial communities from Prairie Pothole Lake near Jamestown, North Dakota, USA - PPLs Lake P7 Core (1) Depth... | ecosystem: Environmental > Aquatic > Freshwater >... | reverse complement strand
GTACACCCGGTAACATCCCGAACCCGGTAGTTAAGCCTGTCAGCGCCGATGGTACTTGGAGGGCGACCTCCCGGGAGAGTAGGTCATTGCCAAGGGGCTTTTCAGAATATCCCGTCAGTCAAATGGCGGGATTTTCTATTATTTATTGGTAAAGCGTCGAGACTGTTTCCGTAGAAACACTGTAACGCTGCCTGGCGGTTTCCGTCCTGTATAGGATACACTCATGGTTCTATAAGGTGAAAACCAGAATTCAGGAAGAGAAAAATCAATTTTGAGAGCTTTTTTACCTATTTTCAACTTATAAAATTTGACAATTTTCTATAAAGGGCTATAATCCTATTAGGTCAACAAGTTGACCAAGCAACACAAGTAAAGAGAGCCAAATCGTAGCGATGGACATTGAAGATATGATGAGGGCGGATACATTTATGCCGTTTGCAACTGATCCTAGAGGCTACACAGTATTGTGCAGTGAAAGACAAATGGAGAAGGTTTATGCACACCATCCGGAATTGGTCAATTTTTGGGCGACAGAGCATGACATCAAGTTGGCAATTTCCCAAGCGCAGTTCATATATCAATCGATAAAGGGCAAGGCGTTTAATGTTTATTATAGGAGTAGAGTCGGTAAGAACACCGAGCTGAAAGTTATCGTTAAATTTAATGAGGACAAAGTAGGAATATTGTGGGCGGCTCAGCCGTCTGCCGTTGGACAAAGGAAACCAGGAGAAACGGTATTATGGCCAATATTAATGAAACCCTAATGACCCCAGATAAATTGAAATCCAATATGATGGATGGGGCATTTGGGAAAGCACCGCATAAGTTCTATGCGGTTTATGATGATCTTATGGATGAGTTCATCTTCAAACTCACGCAGCCAGACACTCTGGTGGCAGAGTTTCCTATTTCAGATTCTTTTGCACTTCTTGTTGAGCCAACGACTTTCGAAGTTGTTGGATTTCAACTTGGTGATTTTACCAAGGAATATCTGCCGAAGATGGAGCATCTAAATAAAATTTGGGATAAGCATAATCTGCCGGAAGTTTTCAGTACTTACAAGGAAGTTAAGTACAACCCGAAAGATATGCCGACCCCCCCGAAACAGGAGTCATTCTTCTTCTTCAGAACAGAGAAGATAGACCGTGTTTTAGCAACGGCATGATGGTAAGTAAATATCAACAGCCCAGCTAATCTGCTGGGCTGTTTTGTTTAGATTAGTTTGACGGTTTTTCGATGGGTGTCTTTTGACTAATTGCTTGATAAGATTGAATCACCGCGTTAGTTAATTCTCTGACTTTGTCTTTAGGTGGCAACGCTGCGTTGTTGTACGAGATCCTTGCAATTTCCCACGCGATAGCTAGCGTAGCAACAATTTGATTTTCGGTGTTAGGTATAGTTTGGTCAGCCATGTAGAATTATCCTTTTTGTTACAGTTTTATTAATTATCAAAGACGTTGATCATCTTGTGATTTGGAACTCCCGCTGGCGGCTAGGCGGGAGTTTGCTTTTAAGGTTATGGGACCTTCATCCAGTGAACAAATTCGCCATTAGGAAGCCGCAAATAGGCTGTGTCCCCGGGATTGTTCCAGACAAACGCTGCACGTTGCATGTAGAAATGGAATTGCGGTGGGTATTCTTGAGTTCCTGCTAGAAATTTATTGGTTCCACTCCCTGTCATCAAGAATATAACTTCCCCTGGATCCAGCGTCCAGAATCCGCTATTTACTACTTCTGGGAAGTAGAACAGGTGAGTATCTTTGCCCGTCGGTGTCATATCACTCACGATCCAGCCCTTCATACTGATTTTTTGATCTCGTGTAGTGTTCTTGATGACAATGTATTCCTTGTCGAGGGAATCTCGCCCAGACGGGTTGTTGTAGATCTGCGTAATTTCAACGTTTGCCATTCTATGCTCCATTTTGAATGTCCGCCAACAGGAGCAGAAAGAAAATTGCCTTGCAGGGAAACATGCCGCCAGGCTTGACACTTTGTCAATATTCCCCGTACAATAGCTTACTCTTTATCCGCACCGGATAAATCATCGTTCTGCTCCAGCACCCCACGGCAATGGGGTGTTGGCATTTTAATATGGCGGAATTATAGCACGCATGTTCACTCATCAATCTGGCGATTGGCTTAAAACTTCTGGGCGCTATAGGACAAAAAGCAGTATTTAAGTGGGAAATTTTTTAAAGACATTACCCAGCCAATTGGCTGGGCTGTTTTTGTTTAAAGCCAGCCTTTTCTGCGAAACCAGACTCGACCGAGCAGAAATGCAATAACACCACCAACGAGCAAAAACAGGATCCCGAATTCATCAATGCTTTGCAGCAACGTGAACCACAGATTGTTTTTCGCCTGTTGAAGTGTATCTGGGCTGATGAATGGAGTAGGGGTGGGAGTGATCACTTTGGTGTTCCCGTGGGTGTCCCTGGACCAACTACCATTGTTGGTCCATCACTTGTTGTCTTCCTGGACAGCCTGTTTTTGAATTCGTAGACCAAACGCAAAAGCATTTCAGTGAAGGTGACCAAGTCTTCAGCATCTTCTTTGTCCATCACTTTGATTTCATGGTTAGCTTCGTTGGACTTTGTTCGAATGTGATCCACCCAGCCTTGTCCATCGTGGGGGATATAACCCTTTGATGCCAGGTATTCAACATATTTTATAAAGGGTTGATCTAGTGGCGCTTCTTTTTCCACTGCTACATGCATCAGTATTTTTCGGCAGGTCAATATGGCAGCGGTATAGGCACCTGCACTCGTGCATAGTCTCGCCTCGTCGTAGAGCTTTCCGATATCACCAGGCAAGCCATTAATTTCCTTTCCCATTTTTGCGGTCGGGGTGGTAGAAACGATATTGCTACCAATTTTGTCAACGAAGGTAGGGCGATTGCAGTTACTGCAGATCAAGATAAAGCCCTGCTGGTGATTATTGGTGGTTTCGTTTGTATGGAAACCAAAAGCAGGTGCTGTGTCTGTTCCACAGTAACCACATATATAACGAATACCGCTCTTCGGGGTCAGATTCTGCCACTCAAGTCTGTATCTTTCCATGTAATTGCCCTTTCTATTTTAGCTTGATCTCAATCTTCTCTTCACTGACGGTGATGTGCTCGATCAGGAAGTGCAGGCGCTGGTTGACTTCGGCCGGGTCGGAGGTCTTTAGCCACGTGGGCAGATCCTGGATGCTGGTGAGCTCCTGCAGGGCACGGGCCTGCTGCCGGCGTGCAGCTGCATCCAGCTCCTTATTGGCCTGTTTCTTCTGGACATCGGCGATCTCTGCCTTGATCTCTTCTTTGCGCGCAGCGTAACGATCCAGATCCCAGTGCCCGGCTAGGTAGGCATCTTCGAGGCGGGTGAGCTGGGTGTACAGGGCTTCGAGCTGCTGGGCTGTTGTATCCCTGGGCGCTGCCGTTTCTGTAGCAACACCAGGGGAATCGCCTGGCACCAGCGCCTCCAGTTTGGCGGCGATCTTGTCCAGCAGGACCACGTGGGGGATGTTGACGTGCCCAATGGCGCTGCCGTTTCTACTGCAACGCCAGATCATGCGGTGTGGACCGCGGGGACCATTGCCCTGGCGCCAGAGGACATCGCCACAGATCCCGCAGCGCAGCAGGCCGGTGAATTGGTTGTTGGCACGTCCACGGTATTGTTTGGTCCGGCGCTTCAGCTCTGCCAGGATCAGGTGGTGCGTGGCCATATCCCAGAGGGGTGTATGGCGTCCCTGGGCCTGGTCGATCTGGTCCGGAGCGATCGAGCGGTTGCGCTTCTTCCGGTCCGTCCGTGGATCCACAACCACACGGGATGCACCGAAGCGCACAATGCCGGCATAGAACGGATTGCGGAGGATGTCGCGCACGGTCTGCGCGTACCACTTCGTGGATTTGGGCGGCTTGACGTGGTTCTCCTCGAGGTAGGCGACGATCTGACGGGTGGAGTGGCCGCTGAGGAGCAGATCCTTCATGGCCATCACGTGCGGGCTGAGAAGCGGATCGGGCTCAGGGACCGCTTTCCGGTCCAGCTGGGAGCCGGGCGGCTTCCGATATCCATAGGCGATGGACGTTGCCGGCAGTCCTAGTTCGGTGATCCGCTTGGGCATGTTCTCGAACCACTTGCGCCGGGTTCTGGAGATCTCGAGGCTGGATGTCATCTGGGACATGGTGAGCATCATGAGCACATGGTCTGCTTTGTAGATGCTGTATTCTTCCGGAGGGACCGGATCGATGGGAAGGTTGACCGCGTAGAGCTGCACCTGGTAGGACGCCAGGCGCCGAAAGACCGAGATGATCAGCGATCGCATACGGTCCGTTTCGGACATGACCAGGATATCGAACTGGCGCAGGCGAGCTGCCTGGAGCATTTCACGGAGGGGAAGGATCTCCTGCTCCGCTTCGCTGAGATCGATATAGGTCTCACGGCTTTGTCCTTCGACAACGAATGGTCCGGCTGATTCCACCCAGCCGCGGCGGGTGGCTGCTTCGAGGGTTGCTTCGAGCTGGTTGGGGATGGAGAATTTGCCTGGGCGGGCTTGCTCGTGCGTGGAGACGGCTGCCCAGCGGGCGAAGCGTAGGTTCAAGTGTCAGGTTCCAGGAGTCTGGTGGTTGATGAGGGATTCGAGGGTGGTGAGGGCGTCTTCGATGATGGCTATATACATTCGATAAACTATACGTAAACCTGGGCTCATAGGCTCATATGAGGTCCTTTGTTGAGCCCGCAGAATATGTATCAACGCAGCGCGGTCGGATCGGAACTGGTCAAGATAGCTCATTCTTTAGTCTTATCTAGTTTTTATCTCAGTTTTGCGGCGTATGCCTTTCTAACATTCCGCATAATGAAACTGTTTAACCCTTCTCCAGCAACAGCCAATCTTTTCATTTGTTCAATATTTCCTTGTCCAGCACTTTGGCAATTATATAAATATACTGAACCATCACGAAACTGAACCTTAATTGATTCAATGCCGATTTCATAAGCACTAATGTTAGAATCGCCACCTAAGTTTTTATACGTTTCCATGTGATACATCCTTGTCTGCTTTGTATAATCTCGGACTAAACGCCCAATAGTGTGCATTACCCGCCTTGACGGGATCGGGTGCACGCTGTGTTAGGCGGCATTGGCGAACTACAAACCGATAACTCTGTTCCAATCAGCAATATACATGTATAAACGCTGAAACTCACTGGGAAGAAGCATCCTGTTATGAGCTATAAAATTCCTAACTTTCTCCATTTCATCCATGCGCTGTTTCAACCAGTGTTGTGATGGGATAACAGGAAAATAATCCCATTTACCAATGATTATTTGTGCGAGATGTCCAAATTCGATAAACCCGAGTAGATCTGTTTTCTCCCCTTCGAGCCAAGAGTCACTAAGTGCTGTCTGTTTACGGCTTTCGGCATGTTCCTTTATTTTCGTCGGAAGCTTGTCGATCCAATCTTCTCCATCTTTTTCCAAAAGGGTTTCTCTTATGAAGTCTCGAACTTCATTTTCAAAACAAAACAGGACAGCGTATAAACGAGCCATTTCAAGTGCATTATTTCTACGCTGCACTCCGAATGGTGATAAAGCTTCCTCCAAAAGATGCTCTTCTGCTTCTCTTGCGTCTGCTCCAACATGGATTCCAGCAGCTTGGAAATTAGAAGCTTCCGACTCAAACATCAAGCCACGAAACAAAAAATCCCTTAATTCTTTAGTCTTCAATGAGATGCTCCCGTAGTGATTTAAAAATGGCGTTATATACTTCAACATCCTTCGTTGCGGGAAGGTGAATTTGGATGTTGTAGAAAAGACCAGAAGGTTGTAAAAAGGGCTTATTTGGATGTTCCTTTTTTTCATCCTCTTTTTCATCCTCTTTTTTGGGTTCTTTCTCAGACTCTGGAACTGCCGTTTTCTTTGGAGATGGAGCGTGTAGGTCCGATAATTTCAACAGCGCGAGGAAGGTTTTTGTCATCAGACTTGCAACGTGATCACTGACATTGTGAAAGCTCTTAAATTTCCCCTGAATTACATCTTTGTCATTCTCAGTCGGATGTTCTTTTATTAAGAAGATATCACCGTATGCATTTCTTATTCCTTGCGCCATCACAGCTTTCGAACGCGAGTGATCTCGGTATTCATGGTATAGGGATGTCGGTTTTCCATCAGGAGAAAGAAACCCCAACTCTTTTAATAGCGGGATGAAAGCACGATCGTTTGATGACGCAAACCCCCAATCTTTGAGCAACTGTGTTGTGAATAATTCGGGAGCCTGACCATCTCTGATCTTTTCAAAAAGGTCTGGAATTCTCCCTACTGCAACAGTGTAAGCATTTGTTAATCCCATTTTTTACTCCTTTAGGATTTTGCCGCCTAACTACAGTTGTGCCAAATGGCACAATCTAGGTACTAGATGGACTCCCTCCACATAATAGCCTATAGCTGGGGTCTATCATAATTTTGAAAAAACTGACATTGTTTGTCTTTTCTTTGGTTAGAGCAGGGCGGTAATCATGGGCCAGGCTTTGATGACGAGATAGATCACTGCAGTAAGAAACACAAAGATAACAATCTTCTTGAATGTAGACTTTTTCTTTTTTCGGCGCGGTCTAGTGGGGCTAGCAATGGTGTTTGAAACACGCGTGGAGATCCCATTTGTAATTCCAGAAAACACGCCCTGCACAACTGCAGAGAGCAGTGCCGCGACAATAAGGGTAAAGTCCATTTGTCCCACTTTCTTTGATGTCGAGCTTTGTTCTATACCCAGTGATAGCGTCTGCCTGGCCTGACCCAGTGGGCGGAGAAGTAGAACACGTCGTAGACGTTACGGCGAAACTTCAACCAGGCAATATATTTGCGGACGGTCTCGAAATCGTCAGGATGGGTCTGTTGGAGGGCGGTGAGGATGTGACGTCTCATGTTGTTGTAGCAGTGCCAGCCTTTCTTTGTCGGTGACGAGCAATATTCCCAGGGGGATCACAATCAATAGGTAGTAAACGAATTCATTTATCCTGCTCATAAATTCCGGGAATCCCAGGAAAAGAATAACTAGAACAAAGACGGCCGCGACCACAACCCATTCCCGCTTGGTAAATATATTCATTTCTTCTTCCGCTGCTGACGGAGATTGTTTTTCATCCGGATAAATGCCAAGACTTCCTGTTGATCCTGATCGTTCAGGTCCTGGGTTTCATGCAGGATCTGCTCAATCATCTCATCTATATTTGGCTGAGGGGGTAATAGCCCAGCTTCACGCAGAACGTTGACAGGTGGCTCGTCCAGCCATTTCGCTAATGCCAGGGTGGTATCAAAGCTCGGTTTTTTTCCATAGGTCACGAGATCAATAATCGTTGGATGAGATACCCCTATTCTTCTGGCAAGTTCTGTTACCCCTAGATTTTGCTCTGCCATTCGGAATTTTATTTTTTGCACAAATTGTTCCGGTGCTTGCTTTGTTGCCATGTACATAAGATAACCGAACCTGTCGTAATTGTTATTTCGAGTTCAGTAGAAATCTTGACAAAATTTACATTTTGCCTATAATCCGAATATCTGTAGAAGTTTCTACTAAATCAGAAATCAAAAATACAGCGGAGAACCAGATGGACGAAGACAGGGACTTTACCCACATTGGGCTTAAGAAGCGAACGAAGAAGCAGATCGCCATCCTGGCGAAGGTCATCGGACGTAAACAGTTTGCACTGATAGCCATGTGGACAGATGATGCCTGGAAGCAGGCAAGGGAAGCCGGGCTGGTTACCGATGCAATGCTCGAACCTGAAGCCCACTGGGTGGGCGATGAAACCAAGAAAAGGGGGGAGAAATAGATGTCCCCACGAAGACGCATTCAAAAGACCAAGAAGCTGGACGGCCGCCGGATGATCAATCAGCGAGCCGCGTTGAAACGATCCGCTGCGGGGCGCAACGGCCGCGGTCAGGATCTCGTCATCCACGGCAAGCTAACGAGCAAAAGGGATCCGTTTCTGCAGCAACGCATCGATGAGGTGGTGAGGATGGCGCTCAGCGCTCAGCAGTCAGCTCACACAATGGATGTGCTCTACGAAGGCAAGCTGCGGTTCAGCAGAAGTGGATTGAAGGTTCATCGAGTTGGTTGATTATGGCAAAGAATAAACGTCCTCCTGTCGATTGGTCGAAGGTGCCGGTAGAGATCGTTGGCACGCCGAACCCGGAAGCGATCCGCCTGATCGTTGAATCGATCCGGGAGTTTGAGATCCGGAAGTTGATGGCGATCAGTGATCAGTGTTCAGTAAGCAGTGATCAGTTGGTGGAGCACGGCTTTTCTTCATAATCACAGCATAGCAGACACATCGAGGAGTATCAACGAATGGCAAACGATTGGCGATTAATTGGCTTGATCTTGGCTCTGGTCCTGATCTGGGCTGTGGGAGTAGCGATCTGGACTCGCTGGTCCGCCAAAGCCAAACTGCAGGGCCAGACGATCTGGCACGTGGCTGCCGGCGTGGCGGGTGTAGTCGTGGCGGCTGGCTTCCGGATCGGCTTCGAGGATGCCGCTTTTCTACTGGTTTGTTTTTTTGTCGCAGCGCTACCAATGGCCGTCGAATACTTCGGCAGGTTGCAGCGCGAAGAGATGGAAGCCCAGAAGGTGCTGGAGGAATCGTATGAGCACGCCGGCCCAGATCGGAAAGAATGAATACAAGGCGGCAGTCACAAAATGCCGCAATGCAAATCGGGAAGCGCGCTGTCAGTTAAAGCGGATCATTTCAGAGACGAACTCGAACCTGATCCGGGCGCTGGTCGGGAACGTTTTATTGGCACTCAGCGAGAACGATGAAGCAGTTGAGCGATTGGATGAGATCGGCAGAAACACAAAGCACTTTGACAACTGAATAATACGCCCTGCGGTGTGCGTGACAACGATGAGATTAGCCCTCATCTCGACGGCATGCGCGGGGTGCTTCGCAAAAATTATTGGAGTGGAACGATATCACTCCCCTTTGTTACCGATGGCGGTGAGCGTGAGATCTGGTTCCGGGCAGACCATAAGCCCGGCGCCGCCATCACGCAATCATAAATTTTGTTTCATTCATAAGGAAAAAAGGAAGGTTTACATGGCAGAGCAATTGATTGACTTGAAGGTGATCGATCCCAACCCATACCAGAAGCGGATCGCAGCAAACCGGGAGAAGGTGATCGGCATTGCATTCAGTATTGCAACAGACAAGATGCTGCAGACACCCACCGGTCGCTGGGTAGGGAAACGTTTTCAATCGGCGATCGGGCACACCCGCACGGAGTCCTATCGCCTGAACGCTCAGATCCAGGCCGGCCTGGCCAATGGGAAGAATTATCCCAAGGATGTCACGCCCGAGCACATCGAAGCCGTGAAGGTGGCAGTAGCTGCCGGTCGTGACTTCGCAGTCATGCCCTGGGTGGTGGACGAGCTCAGCGACGAGCAGATGTATCGCTATGCCACCATCGAGAACAACCAGCGCGAGGATCTGTCACCCATCGAGAAGATGGAAGAGATGAAGGGCTGGGTGGCATTTGGATACAACAGCCAGCAGATCGCAGCCCTGTATCCAGGCATGAGCGATGCGACGGTGCGTGGGCTGCTGTACTTCGATCAGCTGCCGAAGGAAGCAAAAGCGGCGCTGCATGAAGGGACGATCTCCCAGGGAACCGCCCGAGCGCTCCTGTCGATGCAGAGAGTGGCGCCGAAGGAGAAGGTGACTGCCGTCATCAAGAAGATCGAAAAGGATGCGGGGGCTAACACACCAGAGGAGGTGATCGAGGAAGCCCTCGACCATCTCAGCACAGCAGAGGATATGTGGAATGAGAAGCGCCGAGATGGTAAGCCGCGCTCGGCATGGAACAACGGCTGGCTGCTGGACATGAAGAACTTTCCCAATAAGCTGCTACCCAGCCTGACTGCTGAGGATGTTGCGGTCGCACTGGACCTCCGGGACAACGAGAAGGCAAAGAAGTTGGTCGAGGAGTACATCGAGTATCTTGATGCTCAGTCGGCAGAAGACGCTTCCGAGCCTGATAACGCTGCGCTCAATGAAGAGGTCAAGGCAGCCGCCCAGGCGACGCTGGATAAGCTCACCAAACTCAACCAGGACCTGGCAGGCAAACTCCAACACCTGGTCAATCCACCTGCATGCACTGCCTGCCCATTCTACACAAAAGTGCGTGGCAGCCATTACTGCGGAATGAAGCCGTGCCATGCCCGCAAGACCGTGGCCTGGCACAGGAACCTTATAGAGCAAGCCAGTAAGAACCTGGGCATCGCAATCTATGACAAGGGTGATGGGGGGTACCGGGTGCTGGATGGCTACGATCACCGGGCGCTTTTCAACAGCAAGCACAAAGGACTGCGCCTGATCCCGAGAAAGATGTACAACAGCTATACCTACCAGCATTTTGACGGGATCGAGAGTGACGTGGCCCTCGTTGTGGCGACCGGTGATGCCGTTGAAAAGATGAACGGCAAAGGCAAGAGCGCCGGTGGAAGCAAGATGACTGAAAAAGAAAAGGCCGAGAGACGGATGATGAAGATCTACCGCATGCGGCGCCTAGAAGTGATGTGGGAGTATACCGCTGTCGCTCAGGGCATGTTCGAGAGTGTTCCGGAGCCGGTGCTGAAGAAATTGAGAACCTGGGAAAACATCCTCATCGATGACAGAATCCCAGAAGATAAAAAACGTGCATCCGAGTCCAAGGGCGCCGAATACCAACGCCGTGCCCTGGTGTGGCAGTTGATCATGGGTATGAGTTCCCACTACAGCCGAGAGTCGCTAACGAAGCAACTTACTAAGTTCCAGGAATTGGCCCAGGTCAAGGCTCCCAAGGCGCTGATCAACCGAGTTACAGAATGGGACGCAGAGATCGAAGCGGCCGGTAAAGCCGTTTCTACAGCAACACCCAAGAAGGGCAAGAAGGCATGATCGATCCAGGGCTCACACTCAGTGAGAAGCGTGCAATCGCCGGCCGCAAAGGCGGCCGGCGGACCGCCAAACGCTACGGGAAACGGTACATGCGGAAACTGGCACGTTGGGGCGCTCTCCGGATGCATGCCATGTATGCGCTCGAACCGGTGGCTCTCAATGACTTTGCTATCGTGCACAAGGAGACTGGCCAGGTCAAGGCGCTGCTCTCGGGCAAGCCAATCGAGGCAGTGTTCGGTGACGCTTCCGTGATGCTGCCGGTCTCTGCTGAGCGTGAGGAGTTTGCATGAACGACATAACGCACTGCCTGGCAGCATATTGCCCGCCGATCGGGCTGCTAGTGTTTCTATCGCTGTATACGCTGCTGAACCCGTGGAAACGTAAGGATCGCGGGCACGCACGGCGCACAGTTGTAAGAAGGAGATTCTAGTGGCACAGGCTCGATGCTGCAGGTGCAACCGTCCGCTGACTGATCCCTTCTCGATTGCCATCGGCATGGGTCCGGAGTGCCGGGGCAGATTGAGCAAACATGGCTGGAGGTTTCCAAAGCCACGCTACCGGATCCGCCACGGCCATGTGGAGCTGGTTGGGATGGTTGGCAAGATCGTCGAGCCGCCACCGGTTGGAGATCTAACGGATAAGAAAAGGAAGGTGAAACGTGAAGCAAGCAATCAAAGTGATTGAAGTCAAAGAACCGCCTCAGCTGAAGAGCCCAGCCATCCAGCAGGGCATCCGTGACAAGGCTGCTGCGCAGAACTGGGCCGAGAAAAATGGGTATGCCACGGTGTACTTCATGGCCAGGAAGCAGAAGGTCTATGCCGAGAAACTGCCGGTGAAGGTCGGTGACCAGGCTAAGCAGCTGGAGATGGCGCTGTGAACACTCAGTATTCGAGCAGCGCTGCAAGTCTCTTTGCTTGCGTGGCTCGCAAGCCTGTCAACGCACAGGAGATAGATGACGATGAATGCCCTAACTGTCACAGCACCGACATCAAACCGGTGGACCACGAACATGGCATCCTGCAATGCGCAGACTGCGGACAGGTATGGACCCGATCCGCTGCGCCCAGTCGATAAACCCCTCGCTTGGGCCGGACCGGACAGGATCCTGCTCGACGATGTCACCTGCTTTGGTTTGCATCGATGGGTGATCGCCCGCAAGAATGAATGCCCCGACCAGGTCAGCTGGCTGCTGGAGGCATTCAAACGAGCTGGCAATGCGGACGTGCGCTGGAGAATGGTTTGGAAGGATGATGGTTATTGGTACCTGTGGATCTATTGGAAGGAATAGGAGGTTGCGTATGAATAAGCCGTGGTTGATTTTTCTCTTCTTGGTTGTGCTGGTCGTTGCAGCTTTCATATTGGGTGCCTATGACCCGGTCAGCTCCGTGGCACCAAGAGCACAGGCGGAGATGGCAGTCGGTGACCAGGCTGTCAACTGGATCAACTTTGCCATGAAATGGAGCGCCGGGATTGCTTTTGGTAGTTTCTGTACTGGATTGGGTGTTGCTGCGTTCAAAGCGCTGTACAGGAAATGGAAGATCTCGCAGCGCCAGAAGCAACCAACATCCTGGCAGAGCGGTCCGAATGCCCAATGGCAAACCAACCAGGTGCCCAGGCTCACCAAGAGTGACCTCATGTTTTATTCCTTATTGAACGGGCAACGGCTGCCGCCAAACTTCAGAACGCCACGCGTCGAACCCCAAGACGATGACGTGCTCGAAATCGAGATTTAGGAGGACAACATGGGATCAATCATAAAAGGGATCGGCATCGTTCTTTTATTCGCCCTGGCGATCAGCATGGTGACCTTTGCGCTTTCCGGCTCTTTCAATTCGCCTGTGAAGGATGCGCAGCAGCAGGCGACCGCGGCTGTCATCTTTGCACGCATGACGCCCTCGCCTTCCGCCACGTCTCCCTTCACCACGCCGACGATGAGCCTCTATGAGTTGGGGCTGACAGAGATCGCACAACGAGAAGATGCGGCAGCCGCCAGGGAACAACAGCTGCTGGATCTGCAACTTACAAAAGATGCCAATGATTTGGCACTGGAGCGCGAGAAGCTGCAGGTGGAAAAACTGTCCATCCAAGCAACCGCGGATGAGAAGAGCAGACTATTGATAGCTGAAGCGGACAACAAGACAGCAGTTGCCTATGATCAAATGCGGACCGCACAAGCAGCCGATACACGGACCGCTGTGGCTGTTGGCACCCAAGGAGCGGAAACACAATCCGCAATCAGCACCCATGCAGTGCAGACCAGCATCGCGGCCACCAACACCGCACCGGCAATATGGACCCAAACATCACTGGATAACCGGATCAAGGAGGCCCAGGCGAAAGAAGTGGAGTTGGCGCTCCAACGCACGCAGGTCACCAACTTTGTCAAAGCCTGGGGACCCTGGGCGCTCTTGTTAGCCTGCACATATGTCGGCAGCACCATCGGCATCCAATGGGTCAAGACGCGAACCCACGCACGTGATGATCATGGCCGGACGCCAACGATCCAGAAAGAGACTAAGGACGGCACGATACTGGTCAATCCTGATCAGCTGGAAACTGGGTTGGTCAAGATCGGTAGGGATGGCGCCGTCATCCGCTATGCGCCGATGGACCAGCAGGAACAGACGAACATCAACCGCGGACGCTCGGTCGCCGATATCGTCGGGCAGCTGCCGCCCTCCTATGGTCCAACCGGAAAGGCGCTGGCGGAGAAGTTCTTCGGCGTCAAAACGAATAACCAGCCACGGTTGTTCGTGCGTGGCGATGGAAGCCTGGCACCCGCTATGGATGAAGCGGATGACAGGATGCTCCAGGAGGAGGTGGAAGCATGAACCTCAATCAATACCAGGAAGTGGCAAACAGGATTATCGAGGTGGTGGATTATGTGCTCTTCGAAGAGCTGAAGATCTATCCGCCTGAGCGCTACGATCTGGACCAGGCGAATGGTCGTGTCTTTCTCGCTGCATCCTTCAATCCGCTGCAGATGGGACGCTCGATGAACCTGTACGAAAGTGCCGACACAGCACGCCGGCTCAGCGATGCTCTGGCAGGGCTGCCGGTTGTGATCACACGCAAGACCGGGCTGCGATACATCATTCCATTGAACGGGCGTCCGCAGCTGCCCAAGCTGGTCGAACTACCTAAAGAGACCAAGCGGGATATCGTAGCCATTGGAGTCCGGCACAACGGGAAGGTCATTGCCAAACCCTGGAGCCGCATCGGGCATGTGATGGTGGTTGGAAAGACACGGTCCGGGAAGAGCACTTCCCTGCGCCTGTTTGCTTACCAGGCCCTGCGGGACAACTTCCTGCTGGCGATCGCAGACAACGACCTGACGACCTTCCCCATGCTGAACGGACATCCTGCCTTGTTCGCGCCGGTCGCTCCGAATCCGCAGGCTGTGTATGAACTCATCGAGAAGGTCAACGCTGAGTGTGACAGCCGTGCGGCTCTGTTCCTGTCAATGCCTGGGCATCCGGAAACACTGGATGAGTACAACAAACTGGCTGCCCAACATGGACGTGAACCGATGCGTCCCATGCTGCTGATCCTGGATGAGCTGAGCAATACGATCATCCTCTCTGCTTCGAAGCAAAAGCAGTTCATGAACCTGCTGGGCGCTCTGGGGATGCGGACGCTCAAATTCGGTATCCATATCATCTTTGCAGCGCATGAATTCACCAAGGACCAGATTGGGTTGATCCGGCCCCAGTGTGAGACAGTGCTCGCCTTCCGGAATGAAGCCAAGGAGATGAGCGCGCTGATGGGTTGCGCTGGCGCCGAGCGGATCAAGCAGGATCACCAGGGCGAGATGATCACCAACAAATGGGGACGCGTGAAAGGCTACTTCCTGGACAAGTCCAGGATGACTGGTGGCAGCCCGGAGGCAATCACAGTGCTGTCCGAGAAGGAAGCGTTTCTGGTGAAACGGTCCCTGGCAGAGATGGGCGGGCGGATGTCCATCCCTCTCCTGACCACCTGGGGGCTGGGTGAGCGCGAAGCCCGGTCGCTGATCGAGAGCTGGGAGCTGTGCGGTTGGCTCTTCAAGGACCCGAAGAGAGACAACGCACGGTATGTGACGCCGAAACTGGCTGAAATCGTGTCAAGCCGTCAAACCGGTCAAACCGTGTCAAGCCCGCAAATATGGAGTCAAGCCGCTGTCAAACCCGACCAAACCCTAAATATGGGGTTGGCTTGATTTTGTAAGGTACGATACAAAATGACACTCACCACCCAAGAATACAAGAAGCTCGACGCCGCCTTCGAATTTTTCAATATGCGGCTGTTCAATGGCGAACTGCCTCCCTGCCTCATCACCCTCACCCGGAAGCGGTACGCGAAGGGATATTTTTCAGGCGGGATGTTCGTCTCGCGCCTTGAGCATAAGAAGGTGGATGAGATTGCACTCAACCCCGTAAGTTTCACCGGCCGTACAGATAAAGACATCCTGGGCACGCTCGTTCATGAGATGGTGCATCTGCAACAACACCACTTCGGCAAGCCGTCCAGGGGCAACTATCACAACAGGCAATGGGCGAACTGGATGGAATCCCTCGGGTTGATGCCATCCGATACAGGGAAACCAGGCGGGAAGAAAACTGGGCAGCCCATGACACACTACATCATTGAGGGCGGATCGTTCGACCGTGCCTGTGATGTCTGGCTCCAGGGTGAGGACATCCGGATCGGCTTCAACAGCTTGAGAGCCTCCGTGTCCACCAAAAGCAATAGCGGAAGCAAGATCAAGTACTCCTGCCCACAATGCCATCAGAACTGTTGGGCAAAGCCGGACGCGGTCCTGAAGTGTGGCATTTGTGATCAGAACATGGAAGAGGAGCAGGCATGAAGGCACGGGCATTTCTGGAGCTGGTCGGAAAGACGTTGACTGCCCAGCAGGATTATTTCAAAGCCCGGAAGGCCGGGAAGGTTGCTTATGACTTGCTGAACAAATCGAAGGAGCTGGAGAAGCAGGTCATGGCAGTAGTGGACGAAGGAAGGCTGGAGCCAGATGAACCGCTTGACTTCGTGGCAGATGTGCGGCCCACTGAAGTGCAAGCGAATCTATTTCAGGAGTTTCAGGAGAATGAGCAATGAAGAAGAAAACAAAGAAAAAAGCCGAAGGTAAATCTCATTCAAAGTTGATCAAGCCCATACCGGTTGAGAAGATCATCCTTTTCCTGGCTGCCAGTTTTGCCGCTTACAACTTTGGGCTGGCTGGTGGCTATATCGAGCGCACACCATTCAGCATTGGCGGCCTGATTGCCGGCCTGGTGGTGAACATTACCCTGGCAATCGCTGCCAGCCGGTACGGGGCCCTGAATGGCAAAAAACGCACCAGGCAGGCTCATGTCGCCTTTATTGGAATGATGTTCATTTCCCCGCTGCTGGTTTCGCCAGTGATCTTCTACAGCCTGCCTGAGACGTTCCTGGCTATCCCCCACACAGATATATGGTGGCTGAATATTCTGACCCTGGCTCCCCGCATAGCGTGGGCGATTGCCTGGCCGCTGGTGGCTGACTTGGCGATCGTGCTGGCAGGTGCGGTGAGTGGGAAGGGACTGATCGCACTGTCCGATGCAGGTGCAACGCAGAGTGCCAGCAGTGCATCGCAGTCCGACGCGAGTGCGACGGACGATGCAAAAAGTGCAAACGCAGTGCGACGCACTAAATCGCAGAGTGCGAAAAGTGCGACGGACTCCGATGCAGTTCAACGGACTTATCCGAGGAAGTGCGAGCACTGCGAGGAGATCATTCGCACTCCGCAGTCCGTGGGTGCGCACATGAAAAAGCACCATCCAGAATTGTGCAAACCAAAGCCGCTTGCAGTCAACTTATTCGAGGGGAACAAGGTTGAGCTGGCTGCCAAAACAACGGAGGAGCCAAGGTCATGAGCGGGCTTATCGTCGGATTAGTTCTTCGTGCGCCGATCACTGATGCCTTCAACACCGAAGCGAAGTTCATAGCGACGGTATATGCCGATCATGCGTGGGAGGATGGCACGCATGCCCACCCAGCGGTCGAGACAGTCTCCAGGATCACCGGTCTGTCAGTGCGGTCCGTGCAACGCTATGTGCATCGTGTGCTGGAGCCCATCGGCATGCTGATGCCAGATGGGAAAGGTCCTCGAGGGACAAACCAATACCGTTTCCCGTTGGAAAGTGGTGCTGATGGCTCGGTCCGCCTGAAACTGCGAGGGGTGACACCGGTGTCACCCCGTCAGGCTGACGGGGGTGACAGGGAATCGGGTGACAGGGAATCGGGTGACACAATGCTGTCACCCAAACAAACAACCCGTCCTTTAATTCATGAGGAGGAGGAAAAGGCTCCGCGTGTTTTTGCGTTTTCCTCCGAGTTGCAGGCAGAACTCAACGACCTGGGCGTATTCGTGTCCACTTGGGTGCACGTCGAGAAGCGGCTTGCAGCAGGCTGGACCGAGACTGATGCCCTGGCGCTGGTGGACTGGATGAGCAAAACGCGCAGGGCCAAGGCATCAGCCGCCCAGGGATTTGTGACTCGGGTGAAAGAAGGCACGAAGGCACCGAATGAGTTCTATGACTTCGCAGTGCGAAAGCTCTCTGGCCGTTGGTATCCGGGCAGGTCAGATGTCGAGCCGGGTCCTGCCGTGGACGACGAGCCCGAGGAGCTGCAGTATTTCTTCCTGGGCGCCGATGAGACCGTGACGGACGAGATCCGGAGAGCCTGGCAGTCAGTCCTGGATCAGGTCCGCGGCGATATGGCACGAGGCACGTTCGACGCCTTTGTGCGGGATACGCTGCCGGTCCACTTTGCAGGTGGCGTGCTGCAGGTGGCAGCGGACTCGGAGGATATCCGGATCTGGCTGGAGAGCCGGATGGTCAGCACGGTCCAGCGGTTGCTGGTGGGGATCATGAATCAATCTGTCGTCGTCGAATTTGTATTAGCCTGCAGCGTTGCTGCAGAAACGGAGGGATCATGAAAATATCGTTTTTGGAGCTGCTTTGCTTCGTGATGGTGTTGCTGCTCGGGTTAGCTTTGGGTTGGTATCTGGCGCAGATCCTGCCCGGGTCCATCCTATGGCACCCTGATCCGACGCACACGCCGGCGCCGGTGCATCAAGTAATCACAATGGTCATGGAGGTGGTGGGATGATCGCAGAGCTATATGTCGACGGTGGGGTCATTGGTTCAAATCCATCGGCGATCGGTGGAACATATGCGGTCCGTCTTGTTCATGATGACAAGCATTCAATTGCAGAGAGCGGCGTCATTGGTGCTGATGATATGGGAACCGATGTCACGAATAATCAAACTGAAATGCTTGCGCTGCTGAGGGGTTTAGCCTGCCTTCCAGACGATTGGGCTGGCACAGTCTACAGTGATAGCCAGGTCACGTTAGGACGTGCCTTCCTGGGATGGAAATGGCGCAATATTCCTGAATGGATGCATCAGCTCTACAGGCAGCAGCGCCGGCGCCTGGTCCACTGGGATCAAATCAAATACGTGCTGCTGGATGGCCATCCCACGAAGGCACAACTGGCAGCCGGCATCGGAAAGCGGGGACATCCGGTAAGCGAATACAACGTATGGTGTGATCAGGCATGCAGGGAGGCGGGAGAGAGATGGCTCGATATTATTGGTACGAACATTCCGTCAACACTCGAATTGGAACTGGTTAGTGCATGATGAGCAACGTCATTGCACAAGCACACTGGATCACAGCGCCGTCCGCAGGACCGAACAAAGGAGAAGGATCGATGTCACTCAAAGACCCATATTGGCCATCTGTGAAAAAGCATATCCATATCCTGGGTGTACTTCGGTGGGTCGTACATGGCCAGGGCAGGATCAGAGCGCTCTATTTGTTCGAACGGTCGGTATGCCGCGGCGGTGAGCCTAAGGAGTTGCCACCAGCGCGGATAGATGCATTGATTGGCGCGTCCAATGGCATCCGCTGCACGATCTGTGGAGAACTAATCGATTGGGGTGATCCGCCGGCAGAATCATATAATCGCTTGATGAGTCATTATCCACGCTCGAAGGATGTATAATACAGACTGAAAGGAGGACCCACAACTGAATACTTGTTAGCATGTCCTGAGAAGATCGGGACGACTGTCGGAAATGATGCACCCGGCGCCGTAATGGCGTCGGGTGTTTTTGTTTCCACCCATCAAATCAAAAGGAGATTCGCTATGAAGTTCGACCTTGAAACCGCATTGAAGACACTAGGCTGGCCGCTTGGCCTGATCGCTGTCTTCTCATCCGTCTTGCTGCTGTTCGGCGTGCAGTTGGACGTGGTGCTTATGATCGCCGGTAGCATGCTCGGCTTGCAGGCATTGTTCAGCCTGCTCATCGATGTGCTCAAGTACATCGGTGTCATCTATGATGGCAACGCAGGCAGGTGGTCTGCTGCACTCAACCTGATCGGCCTGGCCGGCATTGCCGTGGTGCTCTGGCTCAATCCGACCTTCGACTTCCCCAGGCTCGATGCACAACTGGTGATCATCGCACAGTTCGGCAGTCTGATATTCGCATACATCGTTCAGATTGCAGGAACCAGACAGGTGCATTTGTTTGTGACCCAAGGCCTTGGTATCTGGAGGTTCTCGTTGAGGCAGCGCCAGTTGATGGCGTTCAAGGATGCCTAAGAGACCACCACATCCATGCGCCGTGCATGGATGCCCGAACCTGGTGTACGAAGGGAGCAGGTGCTCAATGCACCCGCTCCCACGTCCACATGACAACAGGCCGAGTTCAACAGACCGAGACTATGGATACGACTGGAAGACCAACGTGCGTGATCCATACTTGGCTGCCCATCCCTATTGTGTGAACCCGTTTGGTCTACATGGCCCGCAAGTTCGTGCCAAGATTGTTGACCATAAACTCCCACGAAAGCAAGGAGGCACTGATGATTGGAACAATCTCCAGGGGCTATGCCGTAGGTGCGATAACAAAAAGCACTATTACGACGGCTCGAAACCTCGACACAGGGGAGGGGGCTGAAAAAGTTTTCAGTTGGGGGAAACGACCGGCGGGGCAGCTTTGCACGCGCACCCGCGAAATTAGCCAGGGGGGGGGTAGGCCATGAATGCAAGGACGCAAACCCAAACCTACAGCAATCAAAGCGCTGGAGGGGAACCCGGGGAAGCGCGCGTTAAATCAGGCGGAACCCAAGCCGAGAGTCATAAAGCCCAAGGCGCCGGAGCATCTGGGCGACGAAGAGAAAGCCAAATGGAAAGCAATCGTGCGCGAGCTGCATCCGCTGGGCCTGGTGACCAGCATCGATGTGGACGCGCTCGCCATGTATTGCGTGATCTTCGTTCGCTGGATGAAGGCAGAAAAGATGGTCCGCGAGAAAGGCGAGATCATCAAGACTGCAGCGGGGAACATCATCCAGAATCCCTATCTCTCGATTGCCAACCGGGCACTCGAGCAGCTCAACAAGCTGGGTGCGGAATTTGGAATGACACCCAGCAGCCGGTCGAGAGTCAGGACAGATCTGACGGATCCCGACCAGGAACTGGAGCGGATGCTATTCGGGCAGAGAGTGAGTGTTGGCGGTGACTGATCTCTCTTTCATCGCTGAGGGTTTGCGATCGCTAGCCGTGCCGATCGATGGCCTGCACGAAGATCCAGCCAATGCACGCGTGGGGCACGACGTGGCGCGCATTGCTGCATCGCTGAAGGCATACGGGCAGCGGAAGCCTATCGTGGCGAACCGCCTGCAGGATGGCAAGATCGAGGCAGGCAACGGCACGTTCCGAGCCGCCAGGCAGCTGGGCTGGAGTCATGTGGCCGTGGTCTTTGTGGATGACGATCCGGCGACCGCGGCAGCGTTTGGAATTGCGGACAACCGTGTGGCTGAATTCAGCCGGTGGGATGAAGACGTGCTGCGTGATATCGCCAGTACGACCGGCGATCTATTCACTGGCTTCGAGCCGGCTGAACTGGACGAGCTGGTGGGCGTTTCTACAGCAACAGAGCCTGTTGGAGTAGACCCGGGAGCCGAGCCTGACCGAGCTGAGGAACTGCTCGCCAAGTGGCAGGTGCAACCTGGGCAGATCTGGCGCCTGGGTGCACACCGACTGATGTGTGGCGACTCCACTGAACGATTTGATGTGAAGCGGTTGATGGAGGATGATCTCGCTCAGTTGGGCTGGCATGATCCACCCTGGAACGTGAACTATGGGGGCGGCGTGGATAAAGATAACACCCAGGGCTACAAGGTCCGCACGATGAATAATGACAACCTGGGTGAGCAGTTCCCATTGTTCGTCGAGAAGTTTACTGAAATCATATCTGGCTTCAGTGCACCTGGTGCACCCATCTATGTGGCAATGGGTGCACAGGAATGGCCGGTCATCGATGCTGCGCTGCGCAAGGCTGGATTCCATTGGTCGTCCACGATCGTGTGGGTCAAAGACAGCCTGGTGCTTTCTCGCAAAGACTACCACACACAGTACGAACCTATCTGGTATGGCTGGGATCGTCGAGCGCCGCGGCTGGTGGGGTTGGATGATCGCAAGCAGTCAGATGTGTGGATGATCGACCGACCCAAGAAAAGTGAAGAGCATCCGACGATGAAACCGCTGGAGCTGGTGGAACGATCGCTGATCAATTCCAGCCAGCCTGGTGCGATCGTGCTGGACCTGTTTGCTGGTTCCGGCACGACGTTGATTGCCTGCGAACGGCTGGGACGCATCTGCCGCACGATGGAGAATGATCCAAAGTATGCCGCGGTCGTGCTCGAACGCTGGTCGCAGATGACAAAGGGAGATCCAATCCTGGAAGGATAACAACATGAGGGGTAGAAAAGCGAAACCTACGGCTTTGAAGGAATTAGAGGGCAACCCGGGTAAACGCGCGCTCAATAAAAAAGAGCCGAAGCCGGATGTTGTCATCCCATCCTGCCCCAACCATCTGAACGGGGTGGCGCGACAGGAGTGGAACCGCGTCACAAAGGAGCTTGAAAAACTTAAGCTGATCGCCAGCATAGATCGGGCAGCATTGGCCGCCTATTGCACAGCCTATAAGGATTATGTGCGAGCAGAGAACAAACTTAAAACGCAGGGCGAAGTCATCATCACGGATAAAGGCGGCTTATACCAAAACCCCTGGGTAGGGATCAAGAACAGCGCTATCGAGAAGATGATCAAGATCGGCGTTGAGTTTGGTCTCACACCAAGCAGCCGCGTGCGTCTGCAGGTTGACAAGCCAACCGAAGAAGATGAGATGACAGGCTTCCTGTTCGGGAACAAGAATGTACCGGTGAAAAAGCAGTGAAATGGCAAAGCCATCGAAGGAGAGCCTACATCCCGCGGAGCAGTATGCGCAGGATGTAATCAGCGGCAAGATCGTTGCATGCAAGTGGGTACGTCTGGCGTGCGAACGGCACGCGCACGATCTGAAGCATGCCCACAAGCGTGGCTTGTATTTTGATGCAGGTGCTGCTGAATACGTGTTGCATTTCATTGGAATGCTCAGGCATTCCAAAGGGAAGTGGGGACGAGGCAAGGGCGAATTCATCAGGCTGGAACCCTGGCAACAATTCATTATCTGGGTTGCATTTGGATGGAAGCGGAAGGCGGATGGCATGCGCCGCTTCCGAGTCCTGTACGAAGAGGTAGCGCGCAAAAACGGGAAGAGCACCAAGGCGGCCGGCCTGGGGTTGCTGCTGGCCTTCGCAGATAATGAGCCAGGCGCCGAGGTATACAGCGCAGCCACGAAGCGCGATCAGGCCCGCATCGTGCACAAAGAAGCAATTCGCATGGTCCGCAAGAATGCGGGGCTGAAGAAGTACATCAACATTGTTAAGGACAATCTCAATCTCGAACAGAGAGCTTGCAAGTACGAACCACTAGGTGCGGACTCGGACAGCACCGATGGTCTCAACGTACACGGCGTTATTGCCGATGAGCTGCACGCTTGGAAGTCGCGCGAGATGTGGGATGTGCTCGAAACGGCGACCGGTTCACGCGAGCAGCCGATGCTGATCGCCATCACTACGGCCGGCATGGACCGCCAGAGCATATGTTACGAGAAGCATGAATACACCAGGAAGGTTTTGGAAGGCTGGAAAGATGGCAGCTTCGAGGATGATTCCTGGTTTGGCATTATCTTCACACTCGACGATGGCGACGATTGGCGGGATGAGAAGGTGTGGATCAAAGCGAATCCCAACCTGGGCGTTTCCAAGTATCTCGATGACATGCGGATGAAAGCCAAGCGTGCCGAGAAAATGCCGACATCACAAAACAACTTCAAGCGCCGCGAGTTGAATATTTGGGTGCATGGCGAAACCAAATGGATGGACATGGAAGCCTGGCGCAAGTGCGCCGGTGAGATTGCTGCTCTCGAATTGCCCGAGCATTTGAAGGGACGCACTGGATACTTTGCGCTCGATCTATCGAGCACATCCGATCTGACAGCCTGGGTTGGCGCTTTCCCAGCTGAGGATGGCTTCTATGATGTGATTGCCCGCTTCTGGCTGCCAGAAGATGCCATCCTTCCACGAACCCAGGAGGGCACTCACTATGACGTCTGGGTGCGTGAAGGCTACATCCAAAAGACCGATGGCAATGTTCTTGACTATGACTATATCTTCGATGATATCGAGCAGGACGCGGATGATTACTCCGTCGAGCGTTCGGCATTCGATCGCTGGGGAGCTGCGCGCGTGGTGCAGGTCCTGGAAAAGAAAGGATTGACAATGGTACAGTTTGGGCAAGGATATGCCAGTATGAATCCACCGATGAAGGAACTGGAACGTTTGGTCCTGGCCGGTAAGCTCAGGCACGGGAATAACCCCGTGCTGACGTGGATGGCTGACAACGTCGTGGCAAGTATGGACCCGGCTGGCAATATCAAACCAGACAAGGATAAGTCGAAGGAAAAGATTGATGGCATCGTAGCCCTGATCATGGCGCTGGATTTGGCGCTGCGACGAGATCCCGCCCAGGATATGAGCGCGATCATGTCTAAAGACTATGGCATGTAAACGCCTTGACTTCCCTGGCATTCAGAGGGAACATGTCGCACCAACAAGGAGACAACCATGCGCAGCATCAAATCGATCAAGCAAGACGCGCTGAAGGAATACGAAACCCAGCAGGCACAAATCAGGAAGCTACTGAAGCAGATCGAAGCCGGCCTGCAGAAACACGACCGCAACGCCAGCAGCAACCCAGGAGGGCATCACTGGGGACACGTGGGCGATCTGACCAGTATCGCAGAGACGCTAACGGATCTCCGGGACAGACTGCACGGAACAGGAGAATATGCAGAGGCCGCTTCCAGATATACAGCATACAGCCGAAGCGGAAAAGCAATTAAGGTAACCATTCCGGACGCTTGACAAAATAGCACAGTTGTTCTAAAATAGAAAACGACGAACGCTTGGGTGCCCCCCTCACCCCGGCGTTTGTCATTTAAATCTACTTGACAATCCATCTGCCAAGACTATAATTAGAACATCTGAACAGTTGAATGCATGTCCTGAGAAGATCGGGACGATTGTCGGAACTGATGCGCCCGGCGACTCACATGAGTCGTCGGGCGTTTTGTTTTCCCAGGAGATTGGAGATCCAATGGAACCGAGATACACACTGATCGTTACGGAGCCAGCTGGGTGGTCAATTCTTGACACACCACGCCCGCAATCAATGGGAGCAATCAGACGCAGGGCAGAACCAGTGGGGAAGATGTTGCAGGCATATGATGTTGTTGAGTTTGGCGGCGTGCCATACGCATGCCTGGTCCCACAGAATTCGATGAGGCCGGAGTGGGGACGGGTGAGTGAAGCGGGGGGAGTGATGTTTGACTCCAATGGTAATTTCCAAAGCCAGATCCCATCAGTGAAAGCCTATGTGAAAGTAATCCCGGTTTTGCCTGTTGGCGATAATGCTATCGCTGCAGCGCTTCACGATATTGCGGATGCGATCAACAGGCGAACCAACGCGGGGAGATAGACGTGGACCTGTATACAACTCTTCTCATTGCTTTTTTGTCTCAAATACCGCTTGCTATTTTTACGATCTGGAATGGCATACGCAGGTCGAAGCCCGAGATTCGGAAGATCCAGGCAGAGGAGAAATCCAGCCTGTCTGATGCGGTTGAAGGAGCTGGGAAAACATTAGTGGAGGCGTGGGAGCGGATTGAAGCGTTGGAAAGTTGGAAGACCAAAGCCACACAAAAGATCGATCAACTTGAAAGCGAACTTCGGAAGTGGCGCAACTACGCAGCCCGGCTCATCAAGCGCCTCAAGGAAGTAGATCCATGTGGACCCATGCCTGAATTTGAGACAGATCCAGCAATCATCCTCAAAGAGAAGGTTTCCTAAATGAAACGCATCCGCGCCTGGATCCGGAAGTATTCCGAAGACCTACTGTTCACGGTGGGCCTTTTGGCGATCTTGATCGGCACCTACAAGATCGAGCCCCTGGCCGCCTGGTTTGTGGGTGGCGCCGAGTGCCTAATCGCTGGCTTTGTGCTGGCATGGAGTAAGCGCAAATGATCCTCAGCAAAGCCATTTCTCGCAGGTCAAGCCGGGCAGTAATTGCGCCCAATAATTCAACGGTTACGCCGCAAACACTGCCTGAGTTGATCAACACCCTGGGAATGGCCACCGGCTCTGGGCAGATCGTCACGCCCGAGAGTTCCAAGAACGTGGCCACTGCTTATCGATGCGGGAATATCCTGAGCGACGATATCGCCAAACTACCCCTGCAGGTCTACGTCAGCCGGCGCACCGGTGAGATCGAGCGTCAGCGCCCGGATCCATTTGTCCGGAACCTGGCATGGCTGCTCGAGCGGCAGCCCAACCGGTGGTGGAGTCCCTTCCAGTTCAAGAAGCAGGTTGCGCAGTGGCTCATCCACTGGGGGAACGGCTACGTCTGGCAGCCTCCAACGTATCCGCGTGAGCATTTCATTCTGCCGTCGAATGTGACATACCCCGTCTTTGATCGGAATGGGGAACTCTGGTACATGACCAAGTTCCGCGGTGACAACCAACATACCCCCATCCCTGGCGTAGAAGTCGCGCAGTTCATGATCAACCCAGATGAGACCGGCTTCAACGGCCGCGGCGTCATCCAGTATGCGCGTGAGACCATCGGGCGCCAGCTCTCTGCTTACGCCTCGCAAAATTCTCTGTTCCGAAATGGGCTGTCTGCTGCCGGCATTCTGTGGCTGGCAGGAGAGACCGCCCCGGAGCTGCGAAAGAAAGTCCGGGAGATGTACGAGGAGGTCATGAGTGGTGAGGGCAACTCTGGTCGCATTGCGATCCTCGACAAGAAAGTGACCCAGTTCCAACCCGTCACCATGCAGCCGAAGGATATCCAATTCCTGAGTCTGATCCAGGACAACGATATCGCCGTGATGAACTACTACGGGATGCCCAGTTACAAGCTCAATACCGGCAAGCAAGCCTACAACTCGAACGAGCAAAACAATAACGACTACCTGTCGACCACGCTGGACCCGTACCTGGTGCAGATCGAACAGGTGGGGGGCTTGACCTGGCTGCCGCTCGAGGAACAGGGATACACCTATCTGCGGTTCGAACGATCTGCCCTCTTCCGCACCAATGCCAAAGAGCGCGGTGACTATCTCAATGCGGCCATCCAGAACGGTCGCCTGAAGCCCAACGAGGCACGGCAAATCGAAGATCGCCCCGCCGAAGCAAACCCCGCTGCCGATTTGCTTTACATGCAATCGAGTGTTCAACCCCTCGGTCAAACCAAAGGAGCACAAAATGCCGCCTGAACCCATCCGCTGTTTCCACGGAAACGCTCAGCCCCATGAACCCTTCTGGACCTTCCGCAATGCCGCAGAAAGTGAAAGCGGCGAGACGGAGCTGGAGATCTATGGTCCTATCTCCGAATTCAGTTGGTGGGGTGACGAGGTCACGCCCAAGATGTTCAAGGATGAACTCTACCGCCGCGGCAACAACGGACCGGTGACCGTGCGGCTCAACTCGTATGGTGGCGACCTAATCGCTGCCTCGGTCATTGCAGCCACGATCCGGGATTATTCCGGGCCGGTCACGGTCAAGGTGGATGGGATCGCCGCCTCTGCAGCTGTGATGGTTGCCATCAGCGGCAACCGCGTCCAGATCCAGGCGAGCGCCTACATGATGATCCACAACCCGCTGGTGGGATTGCTGGGTTACTACAACGTTGACGATCTCAAAGCCTTCATCGATGACCTGAAGGTCATCAGGGACGGCATCGTCGAAGGTTATCAGGCGAAGACCAATCTCGACGCCGAGAAGCTTATCAAAATGATGAATGATGAGACCTGGATGACCGCCAGCGAGTCCGTGGCAAATGGCTTTGCTGATGAAGTGCTGACGGGACCCAGCAAGGCCGCTGCCCAAACAGCCCAGTACGCCAACGTACTGAGATCCACTTATGTCAATGTTCCGCGTGCGATCCTGGAATTATCCAGCGTTCCCGAGCCGCCCGCGGTCAATGAGAAAGCGCGCCAGGCAAAGCGCCTTGCCGCTCAAGCCCGACAATTTGTGACAAAGGAGTAGCTCATGAAGAAACTTTACGACCGTGTCATGAAGGCCCAAGCCGAGCGCAACCGCATTGCCTCGGAAATTGTGCGCCTGAACGATGAGGACAAGTTCGACGAGGCGCTCGCGCTGCAGCCCAAGCTGGAAGCCGCAAACCGCGAGTACGACCAGGCGAACAGTCTCTATCTCACCACCCTGGCGGCGACCAGCGGCGGCAACGGCAGTGACCCTGCTCAGCGCTTTGTGCCGATGGGCGGCCAGCCCGAGCCGCGTGAAATCCAGGACCTGCGCATGTCGCCGCAGTACATGCAGCAGTGGCTGCAGGCCTTCCGGAATGGTGCGACACCCAAGAGTGTCAAGAACGGGCAGCACAGCGCGGAGCAGTTCCCGTTGCTGATCAACGCTCTGACAGAGACCGGTGGATCACCGGCGGGTGAAGACGGCGGCTTCCTGAACCCGGTAGATTTCGATAACCGCATCATCGAGTTGACGCGGCAATACATCGACTTGGGGAACTTCGTGAATGTCGAGAGCGTGATCACGCTCACTGGCTGGCGCGTGATCGAGCAGTTCGCTGCGGCACTGCCGCTGACGAAGAGCTCAGCAGAGATGGAAGAGCGCACGGTCGAGGGCGAATCTCCCAAGTTCAATAAGATCGATTTCACCCTCGAAGAGTACCGCGACTTCCTGCCTGTGAGCAATACCCTGCTGCAGGACACGCCGGTCGGCATCATGGATTACCTGGGAAGGTGGTTCGGCCGGAAGCTCGTGTTGACCGATAACAGCCTGGTGCTGGCATTGATCAATGCGATCTCTGCCACGGCGGTGACGGACTACAAGACGTCGCTCAGCAAGATCAAGACCGTGCTCAATAAGACTTTGGATCCGGCGTTCTCGGCCAGCGCCTCCCTTCTTACGAACCAGAGCGGGCTCGATGTGCTCGATCAGTTGGATGACGGCACAGGGCGTCCGCTGCTGCAGCCCGACCCCAGCGCCCCGACACAGTTCCGGGTGAAGGGTCGTCCCGTGGTCGTGCTGAGCGATGCTCACTGGCCGAACCTGGCGACACCGGCACGCGCTCGCATTGCGATCGGCGACGGTCGCTCCTACATGACCTTGTTCCGCCGCAACGGCTTCGAATTTGCGTCCACCAATGTGGGCGGCAAAGCCTGGCGCTCGAACAGTACCGAGGTCCGCGGGATCGCCCGCCTCGACAGCGCTGAGATCGATACCGGTGCGATGGCGGTGCTGGCTGTGACGCTGCCGGCGTAAGTTTCACCATCTCTACTTTCCCCCTCTCCCAAATCGGGAGAGGGAATGCCTATCGAAAGGAACACTCAAATGGGCAATGCAATTACAAAAAACCGAATGGTGGATGGTGGCGACACCTGGATCATTGGTGGAGAGATCAAGCGCGATGGCGCGATTGCTGGCAATGATGCTCAAGCGCTGAATGTCTTTTTGCCTGTGCATTATCAGATCGCTCCGGATGCCATCAGCGCAACCGCGGTTCATGCTGCAATTGCTCTGACTGCAGAGGCGCAGGAGATCACCGCCAATATCACAAATCCGGATGTGCCACGCACGGTAACCGTAAAAGGCAATGCGTCAGGCATCGCCGGTGATGTTGTTGTCCACGGAACCGACATCGAGGGCGGTGTCATCAGTGACACCATTGCGCTCAATGGCGCCACTGAAGTGGAAGGCACGAAAGCATTTGCCACCGTGACCAAGTTCGATCTGCCGGCAGAAACCCACGCCGGCACAGATACTGTGAGCGTGGGCATCGCCAAGAAATTCGGCATGCCTCACATCGTAGACAATGCCGCGCTGTTATTGGTCAAGTTGTTCGACGGATCCACGGACAGTGGCACGCTCGCTGTGGACGCCGATGAAGTGGAGAAGAATCTCTTCGCTCTCAATGGCACACCCAACGGCACCAAGCTGCTGGATCTGTATTACCTGAAGTAGGAGGCGATTGTGGATACAAACCCCGCATATGTGAAATGGGTCGAGATGACCAAAGACGGCGAAGAGAAACCCGTCCATCCAGGCAACGTGAAAGCCCATGAGAACGCTGGTTGGGCGCGCAAGGTCCCGATCGATCAACCCGTTGCTGTAGAAACACCTGCGCCTGAACAGCCCACGGCCGTAGAGTCCAAGGTCCCCGAAAAGAAGACCAAGGGATCCGGCCGTAAGAAGGCAGAACCAAAGGCGCCCGGGAAGAAAGCAGCGCCTGAAGCCAAGCCCACCGCACCCGCGGAAGACGAGGCTGAGCCTGTCCAGGAATAGTAGGAACACCAGGCGGCACCTCCCCGCCTGATTTCCCTTCCAGGAGGGTGCGACCCTCACCCTCCTGGAAGGGTTGAGAGACGAACCAATGGCAAACATCCTGACCGCTGCTGAAGCTGCCAATTTCCTGCGCTCGACCGCCGATGACGCGGTCATGCTGCAATTCCTGCCGCTGGTAGATCAGTACATCCAGCAGGCGACCGGACATAACTGGACTGTCGATACACCGATCCATAGCACGGCGAAGCTGGCGGCTGGGATGCTGTTGACCTACTGGTACGACAATCCCGGCATGGTTGGACAGGCGCCAGGCTCGCTCTCCGGTGCACTGGTCGCATTGGAAGCAGAGGCACTCAAGTACCGTAAGTATGAGTTCGAAGGCCGGAATGGAGCAGGCTCGATCTCTCTTCCTGGAACGCGCATCGGAGATGATGTCATTACGTTGGTGGGTGTGTATGGTGCCACTGGTGACCAGTCTTCGAAATTCGAAGCCACCATCAGCGAAGCCGATGAAATCCAACAGACCGATGCCGGCGACCTCTCCGAGAGCCAGTATGTGGTGGTGCTGAAGCACCCTGCGGACGATGTGAGCGCGTGACATGGCTGACTTTGCTGTCAACGCCGGCGAGCTGCGGACACTGATCACTTTCCAGCAGCCCACGATCGTCAAGGATCCGGGTGGAGCACAGAAGGAAACCTATGCCAACGTGCCCACCAACCCTACAGTCCGGGCGAAGTGGGTGAATGATCACGGAGATGAGTCTGTAACGAGCGATGCCGGCAAATCTATCCAACGAGCAACTGTAACCATTCGGCATCGAAGCGACGTACTCGAAACCTGGCAGGTGCTCAAGGGGGGCGAAGCGTGGAAGATCCTGTCCGTGGACCCAGTGCAGGGTCGCAATCGTTGGGTTGTCCTGCGCGTGGAACGGGTGAAAGGCACGGTATAGCATGCCAGTGCGCAGCAGGATGACTTGGAACATCGACGATTATCTGGAGCAGCTGGTCCAAGCCGAAAAGGATATCGACCAGGTTGTGTTTGCTTTATTGGATGAGAACCGAGATTACTTTGGCGGTTTGATGTACCACTATCTGCGTATGACATCGGAGTCATGGACCGGCGCCACGGCAAAGACGCTCTTCGTTAGTCCCGTTCAGCAAGAAGGAAATTTTATCTTTGTTGAGATGGGCGCGGATACGACAAAGGACCCATCTGCTTGGTACAAGGAATTTGGGCGACCGAACCAGGCAGCGG
>Ga0105098_10000050_pt1 | contig 32432 bp, 57 predicted proteins | sample PPLLak21cMay2015_FD_79137 | JGI IMG/M metagenome (GOLD analysis project Ga0105098, IMG submission 79137) | Freshwater sediment microbial communities from Prairie Pothole Lake near Jamestown, North Dakota, USA - PPLs Lake P7 Core (1) Depth... | ecosystem: Environmental > Aquatic > Freshwater >... | reverse complement strand
ATCTCGGACACTACCGCAGGTAACTGCGACTCAAACCGCTTTAAATCGGCTAGTATTTTCCTTGCTTCATTGAAACTCATGGTAATGGCAGATTAAAGTTCTGACGGGCAAAAGACTTGTCTTGTGGTGCTATGTCATAATAAGGGTGCTTATTGCTAAAAATAATCCTATCCTTGCCGGCATTAAATTTAAACACCTCCGGCACATCGTCAGGGGCTTTAAATCCTTTTAAACTAGTCTTTTTAGCCTCGCTATCCTGTAATACAGTACATCTGCAATTCCATCCATTAGGCGGCATGTAGATGTCCCAAAACTTATCTTCAACCGGTCGAGCGATATCATTCAATGCCTGATGGGTTGGTCTTACCCTTCCATCCCCTACCGTGTGATAAGTAAGCATCGGCAAGAATTCAACCTCCCTCTGTATCTCCTGCCATTGACTTGCGGTCCTTGCCTGAGCGATTGCCGAGTTGTATTCAGCCCTTAGATAATTCTCGTTGTAGTTAACGAATATCTTTGTAGCCTCTTTTTTAAAGTCCTCAAACAATCTGACCTCTATCTTACTCTTTAAAAGCAAATCAGTAATTTCTCTGGTCTGCTGATAAGTCTTTGCGCCGGAGAAAATATAAACGTTGTCTGTTAATGCCTTAAGCATGTAGTAATCTTCAGAAGCATAGACAACGTCATTCAGTCCTTTGCCATAGCCATCAAACACACCCTCAGACAGCTTACGGGCTGTCTTTAGGTATGTCGTTACGTCAAGGTTATGAGTAGATATAGTTCCTGCATAAATGGCAAGGATAATCATATCTATTTCCTCCTGCGTAAACAGATGTATAGGCTTCTCATCGTACTTGTTATGTACTTCGCAGACCGAACACATTTAATCCGGATAAACTTGTGAAAGAACGTTTTTATACTTAGCTAAACTCTTATCCTCTTTAGGTTCTTCAACCTCCATTACCTCGGTTCCGTATTTCTCCTTCAAATATTCCGGTGTAAACTTGTACTTACCGGTCTTTAATAATTCAATATCAAATTTCCCTTTATCTTCAAGGCTAAACTCATCTTCGCTCTCAATCTCAATATAACAACCATCCAGACCGAAGCCTAGAGCGTTCATCATTGGAATTAACTGATTGTTATTAACTGAATAAATGAATTGTTTTAAGCGATAGCCCATCATGTCAAGCATACGCTCGTGAACCTCTGCCTGACTTCTACTAGAACCGTTATCGGTAGTCATTGTCTGACCTAGGATTAACTTCGCTATCTCTGAATTACACCGCTCAATCATCTTATCAAAGACTTCATAAGCATCTGTATGACTAGACTCTACTAATTCTATAATATCGTCCGTCTTGAATAGACCCCATGCGGCTACTCCCATATTACGAAGCATGCCTTCCATGTTATCGACTGACTGCTGATCTGTTGAATCTGTTTTCCCAATACGAATAGGTGAACCAAACTTTTCAATAAATTCAGCCCATGCCCCGATGGCATTCTTTTTCCAAATTACAAGGGGTGTGATTTTTAGAAACAAACCTAAGTCTCTTGACTTACCGACTGATATACTCCAATTTATATACGGCTGTTCTAAGTAGTCAATACCATCCGGTGGAAGACTAGCAGTCGAAGCCATAACCATGTGAAACTCTGGTTTGACGTACATCCTAGGGACCAACTCAACTTCTTTAAAGATATCAATCCCGTTCATTGAGATAATATCTTCGAACTGAATTAAGGAGTGTCCCCAATAGACCGCATCCATTGCGTAATCCAGGTATTCCCTAAACCACTTCTGTCTGATTAGTTTAGTCTTTTCCTCATTCTCAGAACCGTCCTTGTTATAAACGCAAAACTCGCAGGAAAGAACTAAGTCCTTCGCCTGTTGAATACACGCAGTTACCTGTGCATCTAGTTCGGTTTGTTGGTATAGTTGATATAGGGTGTATCGCTGAGGGTTATAAATATTCTCAGCAGCACTAACCGCTATCCGGTACTTACTTAAGTCCGTAGTGATACGGAATAACTGAGTAGGTATTTTAATAGCGTTATAAGCCTTCGCTTCTTGTGGAGTGCTTTGCGCTTTATTTTTTATACGTTCAATGTTTTTCACTACCACATCATGTTAGGTGATGGACCATCAAAGGTGGCAGCATTGCCGTATCTCATTGATAATCCTTGTTGCGGGGTATAGACTGGTAAATCTGCTTGCACGTTACCGTGAGCAACAGACTTCAACCAGCCAATCGCACCACCGCTATCTGTAGGACTGTTACCATTGTATCGCTCCTTCCTTAAATCGGGAATGTTCCTCGGATTGATTCGTGAGTGAAGGTGATAGAGGGTAATGTCAATCAGAAATAATACTATTTGTTGATTCCTGTTATCTCCCGCTGCCCAATAATTTGTATCATCAGGCAATTGACCGGAGAATGAGTATTCAGTTCCGGTTCCCCAGAATGCCGTATTACTTGGGTCGATGTTCTTGCATTTCTGAAGGGAAGTGTAGGTCTTGTTCTCAAACCATACCGTAAAACCTATCTCGTAAGAAGTATCAGGGTTGTATTGTGAGTAGGGTAATTTAGCATAGAATAACGCTTTGTCAGCGCAGATGTAGTCCCATTCTGAAGCATCAAATGCACCGGCAGTTACTGCGGTGTTAGCTTCGTATATCTTAGATAAATAAACTACTCTATCACCTTGTGAATAGGTGGCTGTTGCGCTGAATGCAGTCTCAGTATATTCAACTAAATTCTTCCCATAATAAACTACACTATCGCTAAATACAGTAGTGTCGGAAAACACTTCAGATACGTTGTAGCGTTGCGCTAGATAAGAAATCATTTCAGCCTGTGCAGATTGCTCCACATCTAGCTTAACCTGTTGATTGGCTTCAATTATCTGAGATAGGTTGTCCGATTGGATAACACGCAAATAATCTAAATCCCTGAGTAATCTTGCCATTACTGCAAAAATACCGAGGGTTTAAAATAAAATGGGTGATTGTTACATTAATTTACAGGCGCAGTCGCTCGCTCTTATTTCCTCCACCACTTCGTGAAAAACTAACCACTCCACCTGTCTGGAATGATTGATAGTCTGATGGGAATAGCTTGCAGAGTAGATAATCTGATAGGTCTGTGATGTGTCCGTATTGCTGATAAGACACTCCGCTCTTAGCATCTTTCACCGTTATCTTAGCTTTGGTCCCGTCTGCCGCTTCTTTGGTGTTGCTAAAGTCTGTGATAGCTTCTTTTAAGTGAGGTGCGATTTTAAAAGTGATGCCGGCATAATTGTTGTAAAGAACACCGTTAAAGAATTGCCCCCGCATAACTACTGATGGGTTACTCGGCGGCACTCTTTTCTGGGGATTGTATTTATGAAGCTCTTTAAGCACCATGCTGAAAAAGTTATATCCCTTCTCTTGCTTGACATCTTCTTTCTGTGAGGTAGCATCCCCATACACAAATAGTCCAGACTTGTGATGAGGGTATCTGTTAGTGAACTCCCTACACACATCTTTTATCGTATTCTTAGGATTAATACCTAAGATCAAATCTATAAATCGAATGTCCTTTCCCTGCACCTGGAAGATGCCGCAGGGTAAATATGGGTTAACGTTCTCATCCCAACTAATGTGCAGAGGTAGGGATGGTTCGTAATTACATGGTGCCACGTGTTTATCCAAACTGAAGTACTTGTAAAACTCCGCTCCGTTTCTTTCCTGCAAATCCCAATTACCATTAACAAACACCTCGTATTCATAAGGTGGCATGGTCTTAAGTGATTCTTTGTAATCTTCTGGAATGAATGGATTGTCTGTAATTTTGGATGGAATGTAAAGCCAATTATGCGGCAGGGAATTTAATTTCCACCGGTCATAGAATAAATCCTTAACCCAATTACTCGCAGGGTTGCACGTTGCAAGTATTAATGGTTTGGGTTGCTTGCTGATAATTTGAGAGCCGGCACGCTCAATGCACTTATAGAAAGTCTTTTGCTGAAGTTCGTTAATTTCTTCTAATAGGAACCCGTTACACTCCAATCCCTTAAACCGGTTTAACTCTTTATCGTCTGCAAAGTTCTCGCCTAGGAAGATTAATTGACTTCCATTATTGAATGTTACGGTCTGGGTATCTTGGTTGTATGTCTTAATGAATGATTGAGGGCAAATCTTCCGGAAGGATGGGATAGTATTTAACTTTAATGTCTGTAACGTATTACGGACAATTACCCATTTAGAACCAGGGTACATCTTAGAGAGTAGTAATAATGCTCCTATGCCGGCAAAGGTCTTGCCCCCCCTAATTGCACCTCCATAAAGAATAATATTGAACTTATTAGAGAATACCGCTTCAAGGAACTCCTCCTGCTTTGGGAAAGATTCAAATATGATTTGTTTCGTCAAAGTTCAACCTCAACGTTTCCAATCTTAAATACCTGCCTTACCTGCTCGCCGTTGGTGGTGATGTCAACCTGCTTGGGAACAAAGTATTGTGCATACTTAGCGAATAGTTCTAAGAACTTTGCAGGGTCTTTCTCTCGCACTTCCATAAATGCATCATGAATATGTACCACCTGACGCTCTAGGGTGTAGGTAAATAATTTGCGTGCATCTTGCGTTACTTTATTAGCTACGCCCTTCTCTCGTCCTCCTAGTTTTGGAGTGCCTTTCTGAAACTTTGCCACTGATAATCATTATTTTGACTTGCAAGATATCAACTTTTCGCTATATTTCCAAATTTAGTTATTACCTTTATATTCACAGAATGGAATCCCCACAGACCATAGGAGAAAGAATTAAATTTATAATGCAGGTGTATGGCATGAACCCCAACTCATTCTCTGTTACAATAAGTCAGGGTCCTGCCACTACTGATAAGATAATTAAGGAAAAGAATAAGCCTGGTTATGAGTATATCTGTGCGATACTTCGGGCTTTTCCTCGTGTTAATGCAAGATGGTTACTACTTGGTACGGGAACTATTTTCCAAAAATAGTATCACATTTTACTACATCGTAAACCACAGATACAATCTTTCCCTTCACCCGATCATAACGAATGTTCTGAATAGTAACATCTTGGCCGTAATTTGTTTGGGCTTCTTTAGTTAATGTATAAAGGTGGGCTGATGTGGTTAGTGTTCCTGTTAATTTCGCAACCGTAACAATGTATTGCGGATGCTGACAGGCTGAGCCGTTGGTGTTATTGTTGGCTACCGGTGCTATTGTTGCGCATGAGAACATGGCTAATAATGCTGATATTGAGATTACTTTTTTCATGTTTGGTGGTTTTTAATGTAAAATTAATAATTAATAGTCGGATTAATTCCGATTATCTTAGTTTGAGAAACAAGGACCTGAGTATTTCGTCTGATTCTACCCGCTGATACATTGCATTCAAGGTCTTAACTTCAGGAGATGTTAATGTAAGATGCCCCCCCCTATTTGCTTTGTTAACTTTTTTAGATATTTCCTTTAAATGCCACTGGTAAAAGAACTCCCTAGTTTCATTAACCCTGCTGAAATTATTAATTCCGGAGAATGCGCTGGTTTGACATAAATTTATAAATTCACGGGTCAGAAGTAACTCTTTTGCACCTAATACTAATACCCTCTTTGCGGGGCTTGCTATGTGTGTTTTCATGGTTTGCAAATTGCATAATTATACTTTAACAATATTCTTGATTATTTAATACTTAAATAGTTAGCTTTTATCGGGCGGCCCATGATTAACATTATGTTAAGTAGAACCATATACCTTATTATAAAAATAAGGCATCCCGATTGACGACAAATTATGCCGTCTTGGCCACTAACGATCTGCGTTTTTTTCGCAGACTCGGAAGGTTAGTGACCTTGTGAAAAGACCTCGCTCGCAGCATATCCCGCAGAAATTCAATCTGGTCTCTCAACTCCTTATACAAGGTGTCCTGGTAAATGTTCTGGCCTGGGGCTTCTTTCTGCTCCAAAATAGACACGCCCTTCGGCAACATCTCGCCTTTTCCCTCCATTAACCACTCGCTTGTGGTCCCAAACTTATTAACAATACTATGTATAGTATCGGGTTGCGGGTTGGTCGCTAGCCCTCTTTCTAAATTGCCGATTGCGATATGAGACATATTAATCTCTTGCGCAAACCCCGACTGACTAAGGCCGTAAGCCTTTCTTAAGAGCTTCACTCGCTCTCCTAATGTTTCTTTTTTCATGGTTCCCGGTTTTAAACATTGTTATGTTAATAAAATACTTGACAAATAATTTGCATATTCTATGTATAGTGTATATATTTGTCAAACAATTATAACACAAATATACAAATATTATGACAATACCAAAGAAACTTTTAAAAAATTGGGAAACCGAACTGAAAGGATATGGCATTATGCGTTCCGCCTCAGAAATGAATCTGAACTACCGTACCGTCCGCTCTGCGATCAAAATGGGCACTTGCACCCAGAATGTGTACGATAAGATTAACGACTATCTAATAGCCAAAAGGATTGAGATTAAATCTAAGGCGGCTAAAGTATTAATCAATCAAGACCAAGACTAATGATAGTAATCCTCCGCAATCTATCCTCCGTCAAAGATAACCGTAGGGTATTCGCACAACTAGAATACTTAAAGGAATTGGAGAAGCAGAAACAGGAAAGTATTAATCGGTCTTGGGCGCAGAAGCTAAGACATTATAACTCGGTAAAATGATTCTCATCCTCCCCATCCTCTCGGCCCTGATAATAATAAGAGCAGTAATAATAGGAATTAATAACGCTAAAAAACAGAAACATGAAAGCAACAGAATGTAAAGTAGGCAGATGGTACTTGTGGGCGGGTGTGAATGATGAACTCTTCTTCAAATTCACTAGCCTAAGTGATAAGAGAATATACTACTCCGAATCATTTACCGAAGGAGTGTATAGAATTCAGCCGGATTGGTGTACCACGATCGGATTAATGCGTGAGGCAACTTCACAGGAAATAGAAACAATCTTAAAATCACAAGTAATGAAAGCAGACAAAGAACTTCTGGAATTAATTGAGAAAGACGAGGATATTCAAGAAGTCAACAGACGATTTGACATCGCATTCTTCACCCTCGCAGCCTTAATGCTCATCGGATTATTAACCCTTTTTATACTATCAATATGATTGACTTCGCAACAAACAACCCGTTAGCATTCTTCTGCCTCCTATCCTTATCCTTCGGAGCTGCTATTCTCATCATAACTTTTTTAATCGAGAAAGCATGGAAGTAATAACAAAGGAGAAATTCTCACGCATAAATAAATACGAGCCGGCCACCATTTACGATGTGGAAATGCTAACTAAAGCAAAGGAGGGATTGATGGAATTGGCAATGAACAAGCACCCTATTGAAACCTTCGACCTCTACGACCTAAAGAATAAGTCCCGCTCCCTAAGTTGCCACCGGATGCGGTTTGAACAGGAAGCAATTAAGTTAAACAATTTAATACATAAACTACTATGAGAACAGATAATCCAATAGCAGATGCTTGCATCTATTACCACAAAGAAGTCCTGACATACGACTACAAGTGTATGCTCTGCGATGCAGACTTCGACTCAGGATTCGGAGTTGATTATGAGGGGGACCGCTTCTGTAATGACTGCCATGAGGCAGAAAAGCACCTGGTATTTTACAAGTCGATCGGGCTAGACAAGGAGGAAATTCACCAACTAACACTTCGGAAACTATGACACCGGAACTATATGCAGATTATCTAATCGATAACACAGGTTCACTTGAAGTTGCAATATTCTGCTGTCAGGAACTAATAAGTCAAGCAGACACACTAAGTAAGGATTGGTATCAGGAAGTCCAATCAGTTTTACAATCATATCAATATTAAAAAAAGAAATCATGAGTAACCAAGAATTAATTGAGCAACAGAATAAGCGGATAACTGAGTTAGTTCATCGGCTACAAGTCGAAGAAAAAGTAAATGCTATGTATTCGGCAACGTACAATGATATAATTGATACGTACAAAAAACGCATTGAGCAACTAGAAAAAACAATAGAATCAATAAACAAATAAAAAAAACAAACATGGAAATCACAGGATTATTAAAGAAAAAAGAAAACACGGTAATGGTTAGCGATAAGTTCTCTAAGAGAGAGTTTGTATTGACAACTGAGGCGGATAGTAAGTATCCTCAACACGTATCGTTTCAAGTCACTCAAGACAAGTGTAATCTGTTAGACAAGTTCGATGAAGGGCAGGAGATTAAGGTGCAATTCAATCTGCGTGGCCGTGAGTGGAATGGTCCACAAGGGGCTAAGTACTTCAACACATTGGAGGTGTGGAGAATTGACTCTACGTCTAATGAAGTAGCACGTTCAACTGATAACGCTCCGGCAAAGAATTGGCCTATCGCTGACCAACCTGATAATGGAGACCTCCCTTTCTAAAATCAATCAATTAAATCTTGTAAAAAAAACAATCATGGAAAATTTAACATCAAAACTATTAGAGTTTCAAAAACGAGTGCAAGCGGTTAAGAAGGATGGGGTTAATCCCCACTTCAAAAATAAGTACGCTACACTTACTCAAATAATTTCAGAAGTGAAACCCATTCTGTCGGAATTAGGAGTCGTATTAATGCAGCCGATTAAAGACGGTAACGTTAGCACGGTTCTTATGATGGGGGCTGAAGTGATTGAAAGTTCACTCCCGCTACCAACTAACCTTACCCCTCAACAGGTTGGGTCTGCTATTACTTACTATCGCAGATACACCCTTGCTAGTCTATTATCCTTAGAGATTGAAGATGACGATGGGAATGAGGCAAGTAAGAAACCAGAGCCAAAGGCGGCAAGTAAACCATTCCTAAACCTAGGTACTGAGAACTTTAACAATTGCTTAATTGCCTTGCAAACAGGTAAAGGAACGATGGAGCAGATTGAATCTAAGTATGTCGTATCAGCAGAAGTTAAAATGGAATTAATTAACCAATCTAAAAAAGCAGCAGCATGAACTACCAACTTTATAAAATAGACCAAAAAAGGGAAGCCCTTTTCAATCAGTTGGTTGAAAATGGCGGTGAATTAACCCCTGAGATTGAGAAAGAATTAGCATTAACGGCTGAGAGTTCAACCGAAATCTTTGTTGACCACGGGCTTTCCATTGTCAGCAGCTTGTCAAGAATTGATATCCTGACGGCTAATATTGAACGATTAACTGCATTAAAAGAGGCTGAGGAAAAGTCTATCAAAACAATGAAGCGATTTATAGCCGAAGGAATGAATCATTTTGGTGTTAGCAAAATTGAATCCCCGCTTTTAAAAATCTCATTCCGTGCCTCTGAATCGGTAGAGATTGACGATGTGGAATCTATCCCTGCGAAGTTCATGGTAACTAAGACAACTACCCAACCGGATAAGACTGCGATTAAAGCAGCTATTAAAGCGGGTGAGTTGACAATCGGAGCGCACATTCAGGTAAACCAAAATCTTCAGATTCGCTAATTTATGAAGCTATTAACAGACGGCTCGGTAGAGGGGATAAAAACACGGCAGGATGGGTCTGTCGTGTTCACCCTCGCCACTCAGGAATTAGATGCTGAAAGTGTAGGACGGTTATTCTCATTCAGAAACAAGTACGTCAAATGCCTACTCTCTGACACTAACGTAACGAAGATTGAGGAAGAATTAATTGACGGGGAGCAAATCGTTAACGGTAAGAAAACTAAGTCCTCCGCTCAAAGATTAAGGAACGTTCTTTTTTTAGTCAACAAGGCGAGCGGTGGGGATGAGGATAGCTTTGATAAGTTCTATAAATCTGAAATGGAAAGGATAATTGAACACTACAAATCAAAGATTGAATGAGAGAAACCAAGCCCAAAATCTGCAAGTACTGTGGGGTAGTATTTAAGCCGTTCAAATCTACTCAGCCTTGCTGCCCGAAGTACGAATGTATCAAGACCCACAACTCACCCAAAGAAGTCGACAAGCGTGTAAAGGAACTAAAAGAGGAAGTCAAAACTTTAAGTTGGTGGGAAGGTAAGGCAAGGACGGTTTTTCAAAAATGGATTCGGTTAACTAAAGGAAATGAATGTATCAGTTGTCAGAGTGTTACAAGTAAAATAGATGCAGGACACTTCTTTTCAGCCGAAGCCTACACTGGATTAATATTCAACGAAGATAATGTCTGGCCACAATGTCACCATTGTAACAGGATATTGCACGGCAACTTCCACGAGTATAAGAAAGGATTAATAAAACGGATCGGGCCAGAAAGAGTCTATCAACTTGAAAGCATAGCAGACTTTAATCGGGTTAAAAGGTTAACAAGGGATGAGTATAAAGAAATAATCACAAAGTATAATTTAAAAATCAAACAACTAGAAAAATGAAAGTAAAAATCAAAACAAAAAAAGAAGTGGATCTTACGACGCTATTAGTAGATGCAGGTGTTCGTTATTGGGAGGATGCAACGGTAAACGGTATAGAGGATGAGCAAGGGGATTTAATACCTTGTAGAGATGGCGAAAGATGGAAGCCGGTAATTGACATTGAAAGTGGTGTAATTACTAATTGGACAAAAGGAGTAGTTGCCAATGTACATTATAAAATCTGTGACGATGGGATTTATCATTTGGCTGACTCAGAAGGAAATATTTTACTGACTAAGGAAGGTTATGTGCCGGATATTTTAGATGTGGAAAGAGGTTCTTTCGGTGACTACATAATCTTGAATATTGATGAAAGTGGTGAAATAGCAAATTGGGATAATAAGCCGGAAGTATCCGACTTTGAAGATGAGGACGAAGATTAATGAAATCAAAACCAATAAAAAAACAAACCATGAAAACAAAAAGCAAAGCAGAAAAACTCCGCAGCTTATTATTAGCCGGAAAAAAAGTATCACAGAACACCGTGAAGTTCAACAACTCTAATTGCCTGAGCGCACAGATGAGTGTATTCAGACGTGAAGGATTGAACGTAGTGTGTGCGGATGGTAAGTACACATTAGGCAAAAAAAGAAAGTAGTAACAACTCCCCCTGCTAATCTAGTGGGGGGATTTAAAACCCACATTATGAAAATACTTATAAGATTATTAGGCAGCCCCTTCCTACTCTGTATCATTCTAATCGCCTACAATTATCACGCAATTAGACATTTTCTTTTAACCATTAAATACGGTGGAGAGTGGATTACTTACAGGCAGGATGAGCGCAAGACAATCCAGGACCTTTACAACGAGATTAAAAACCAAAGGGAGGAATTATGAGCGAAACAGAATTAAAACAACTCGGATTTAAACGCAAATGGCTATCAGACCGCTCCGGTTATTGGATGCAGTTAAACATTAAGTCATTCATTAACGGCTGTCATATTAGCGTAGAGAATGGAAACTACACGTTGTGGGCGGTAGACATTGAACATAAGATGCACGTCTATATCGGCAGAGGCAAAGCGAGTGAATCAGAACTAAAATCCCTTATCAAAAAACTATCAGTTTAACCCCAAAAAGTGTGAACATCTCTATTCACATTGTTAGTAAAGTGTATGCATAGTGTTTGCATAGACTTTACAAAGAGAGTAAATTTGCATTAACCGTGTCAGATACGGGATTCAAGATTTTATTGCCCGTTTTTAGAAATTCTCAATCTGACTGAGAAAAGTATAGAGCGGGCTTTTTTTATTTAAAAATATGGCAATTTATAAATCAAAACACGCATCAAACTATACCGTCTTACCGAATGACATATTCAAAGCGGATTTAAGTATTGAGGCGATTGGTTTATTAGCATATTTTTTAAGCCTTCCCGCTGACTGGGTTATTTACAAAACGACTTTACATAGTCAGCTAAAAATAGGCAGGGACAAGTTAAATAATATTTTCAAAGAACTTACAGAGTGTGGGTACATTATTAGTGTTGAGAAACGACAAAGTGGTAAAATCATTTACGAGCATATTGTTTACGATAAACCATTCAATGGAGAGCCTTCAAACCAAAATAATGTTCCACGGAATAATGTTCCACCGCTTACTGAAAAACCGTCAACGGTGGAGCCGTCAACGGTGGGACCGTTAACGGTTGAACCGTCTACGGTAAACCGTACACTACTAAGTACTAATATACCAAGTACTAATAAACTAAGTACTAATATACCAAGTAAAGATAACACATATCAACTTGCAGTTGATTTTTGGCTGAAAGAGTTTCATGTAGGATGGAGCTTCGGAGGGGTGCAAGGAAAAAAAATAAAGTCAATCCTCGAGAAATTGCAAAAGGTCTTTCCTAATGCAAGCGAACAGGATTTGGTGGGAGCCTTCAAATACTTCTGTTTAAACCTGCCTGATTGGTTTAAGGACAAAGAACTGCAAGTCCTAGATGGTAAGTTCAATGAAATAATGGAACAAATTAAAAACAAGACAAATAATGGAATTACAAAAAAATCAAAATTCAACAACCTCTGACCTGATCGGGGGAGAATTATTTAAACTAAATCTTTTAGTGGTTTATCCATACTCAGATGAAACGATTGATTACATGGCCAAGACCCTACTAAGGATTATGCCTGATGTAAGTTTACAGTCGTTGACATTCCTAATGGACAAATACCTGACAGGCTTAAGGTCTTTTAAAAAAGAAAACGGGTTCGCTCAGATAGTTAAAGACTTAAACGCAATTAGTTCCTCTTACGTTCCAACAGAAAGAGACAAATGGTAACGATATACTCAAACATATTCAGCAAAGAACCGAATTACATTTCGGTGGACAAGGCCCTACTCCGAATCAAAGAAGGTAGGTCGAAAGTAAAAGTTGAAGCGATTAGGCAGGCACTTGACAAAGAACGGGCCAACGAACTGAAAAAGAATTTACCCTCTGTTTGTTTCTCCGGCAAGTTCGCAGCTAACAGGCAAGACTCAGATTTAATTGAACATAGCGCATTCATTGTTTTGGACTTTGATGACCTCGAAGATGTGTCATCGTTCAAGTCAGACCTCTGCCAATACACTTTTTTTAAAGCCATTTGGACTAGTCCGAGCGGAAAAGGCGTCAAGGCGTTGGTTAAAGTGAAAGACGGAAAAAAGCACCGTCAGCATTTCGAAGCGTTGAAAAAGCACTTTCCGGAAGCCGACAGGTCTGGAATCAATCCGAGCCGGGTTTGTTACGAAAGTTATGACCCTGAGATTATAATCAATGAAAGTTGCGATACCTATGCGGATTTGATCGAGCCAAAAGAAGTCACATCGGTAGTCGCATCGCAGAGCGAAACTTTTAACAATATCCTAAAATGGCTATCGAATAAAGGCGATGCTTTTAGAACCGGAGAGCGAAACTTATTTCTCTACAAATTAGCTTCAGCGTGTTGCAGGTTTGGGATTAATGAATATGAATGTGAGCAATACTTCACAGGGTCGTTTTTAAGCGGGGTTACCGACTTCAGTAAGGGTGAAACCACTCGAACGATTAAAAGCGCGTATAAAGCCAATTCTGTGGGTTTTGGGACGGCTGAGTTCAGTAGAGAAACCCTCGTAAATAAAATAGATAAAAAAGAGGTTGAATTCGACCCGTCAATTTATGACCTTGAAGTCCGGCCTAAAGATGTGATTTTTGGTGAAGATGTAAAAGCTGAGGCACTTGATATTTATTTGAACGGGTACCAGGGTGCAATGAGTACCGGAATAGATGACCTGGATTATTATTTCAAATATAAAAAGGGGGAGATTACATTATTGTCCGGAATTGGTAACTATGGGAAATCCACCTACCTAAAGTATCTGTTATTGATTCAAGTCATCAATGGTAACAAGGTGGCCTTGTTCGCTCCCGAAGATGCCCCTGCGCATGAATTTTACTTTGACCTGACTGAAATGTACTTAGGTGGTGCGCAGACCCCTGATATGTTATCTAGGCATGACTTAAAAACCTTTGAAGCGGTGTATGATTGGATTAGTAAAAGTTTCTTTTTCGTTTATCCAAAAGACTTAAGCCCGACACCGGATTACATTAAGGAGCGGTTTTTGGAATTAATCATAAAGGAAAAAGTTACTTTCTGCGTGATTGACCCATTCAATCAAATGGTTAACGATTACAAGTCAACCGGAGGTCGGGATGACAAGTATCTCGATGTGGTCCTAAGTGACTTTAAAAAGTTCGCACTAATCAATGACCAGTGCTTTATAATAGTTGCTCACCCGAAGGCTATGCACAAGCCAAAGGATGCGTTAAATTATCCGGAGCCAGACGTATTTGATTTAGCTGGGGGAGCGATGTGGAATAATAAGATGGACAATATTATAATTTACCACCGTCCATACAGAGGTGAAGACCCTGAGAACCCAACCTGCACCCATTCAAGCAAAAAAATAAGGAGGCAGAAGATTGTCGGCAAGACCGGGACCCTGGAGTTCAGATTAGAACGAGCGAGCAGACGGTTTTTATTTGGCGGCATCGACTATCTCGACCAGGCAATCAGAAAGAGTTACGGACAGGGGTTAGAGCAAAACAATGATTTTCTAAACGATAAACCATTTTAATTATGAACCAAACACAACTACAAGCAGAGAGGCTAATCTTCATAGCCATAATGAAGAATCTATCCGAACACTCTACCTACTTAACGGGGGAGTTGAAGATGAAACTAAAGCAGGACTTTAACGGATTAGTAAGGCTCACAGACAATTTAATCAAAGACTTTGAGGGTAAGTTAACTGATAATGAAAAAGACTTCATTCAAGGTATTACAGACGTCTATCACAATATCAATATTGAGATAAGGAATGGGGCGGTTAGTAAGTATGAACAATTAGATAAATAATAATATGAAACAGACGGCGGTAGAATGGTTAATTGAAAGGTTTAAGGAGTATGATTCTTATCAGATTCAATTACTTCACAATGAGATTCAACAAGCGTTGGAAATGGAAAGAGAGCAGATAAACGATTTAAAGGAGCAGATGGGATTGAAGGATGCTGCTTATTCTGAATTAGCAAATCGGTATTCTCACCTTTTACTTAAACTAAACAAACAAGACTAATATGTGGATTAAAACAAGTGAAAAAAAGCCGCCAAGAGAGCCTAATGTAAAATATTCAAACCCTAGTGTTATTGTATATTATAAAAGGGAAGTAATGATGCTATGCTTTAATCATGAGCATGAGTGTTGGGATGATGAATCAGGAGATGATTACTTCTGCGATGTTGAAGATGTAGAATATTGGATGAAACTTCCTCCGGAATTTTCGGAGGAACCTAAACAAGACTAATGTATTAACTAATGTATTATAACTTGTTCAATAAGGAGCAAAACTTGCCTTAATGTAGCTTTTATGACATATTAGTACGGATATTTGCGTATCAAAGCGTATCAAATTAACAAACAAGAATACTAATTTAAAAACACAAAAATTATATTTTATGAATATAAAAATGCCTTTAAGGAGTTGTTCAATTGATGCAACAATAAAAGATTTTCAACAGGAAGCGGAAGTTTTTGTTTTTTCAACTACAGACGATTTATTAAGTTATACAAACGATGAACAAGAAATGCCTGATGATACAATTTTTTCACTCTGGATTAACTGCGGAAAAGATAAAGAAAAGGCAATAATGTTTGATGTTGAAATTGATGAGCTTGAAGAATTTGGAAATGCAATCTTAAAACAAATAGAGATTGTCCGTAAAAATTATTCTGAGCAGATTAAATTTCAAACGGATAGAGGATGGCGTGTATAATTACTAATAACTAGTATCTACCCTCTATTATCCCCTACTCCTTCAACTCGTTGTATCTATCCCGAAAGGTGTCGTATTGCCATTTAGCAAGAACGGATGAACCATCACTCAGGACAACCCGTGTGCAACGGATTGGAACGTCCTGCTGAAATATGACGGTTTCGTAAAAGTAATCTACTTTAACCTGCTTAAATTCCAGAGCAAACTTAAAGGTCTTCCAGGGGGCATCATCATCAGAATCCTCGACATTGTGCCATACTAAATCACCATCCTCTGTCTGGATTGGTTGCTTGTGGGTGTCCCAAATTGTGAATTCGAATATCATTAGTAGACCTTTCCGTTAATTATTTTCTTATTCCCAACCAGGTACTCCCCCGTCTTGACATTAAGGTCAACTATTGCAAAGCCGAAATTCCACTTATTCACACGCATGAACTGCGGGTGCAGTCCGCATAAACAACCGACACTTTCAGTTACTTTTAGATCGCCCCACATTGAGGATTCGGAATGGGAACTCGACTTATGGAAATGTCCTATCAATACACTCTCTAAAGTCTTAGTGAAGGTGCTACGCGCAGGATTCACCCCTCCCGAAGTGCCGGCCATCTCATGTCCATGTAATACGGTTAACTTACCAATCTTAACGGGTCTGCGGTCTTTAACTATGTCAATCTTTAATTCACCTAATCTTAACCGGACTTCTAATTTATATTCGGGGTCGTCAAATAGTTCGGGAGCCTTAACATACAACCACTTTTCCCACCGCTCGTCGTGGTTTCCTTCTTTAAAAATTATCTTTGCTTTTGGGAACTTATCTCGCAACATCTTTAAGAAATTACGGACCGATTCAAATTCTTCATAAACTGAACGTTGTCTCCAATCCTTTTCGTGCCGTGAAATCGAAGCGAAGTCTAATAAATCACCGTTAATAAGGATGCAGGTTACTTTCTCTTTTAAGCCGTATTTAATCGCAGCGGTGATAGCCTGATTGTTTTGGTAGGGGAAATGTAGGTCTGATATTATAAGTGTCTTAGATTGGCTGATAATGTACGGTTCAAATGACTCCTCGAATGATTCCGGCAACTTGAATGGGTTAGTGTCATTGGTTACAATTTGGATATGGCTTCTGTCTATGACCTTTTTTCTATTCTTTACTCCACTCTTTCCGGTATGGTAATTAAGAGTACCCCTGACATCGGCTACATTTGTGAATACCTTAGGATTGTCTTTGTATATTTTTTTTGCTAACGTGAGTATTGGTGTGGTTGGGAATCGGGTTAATTCTTTTTTTACTATATCTCCTTTAACGCTCATACTATCTAATTATGTTAGGTACTAATCCTATTCCCAGAAACAACCATTTTAATCGCTTCTGTTTTTTTATTTCTTTACTTAGGTCTCTAATCGTTACGCTATCTGACTTGATTACAATATCCTGCATTCTGATAACTGAATCCTGAATCCCTATTAATACCTTTTGCTCTGCGATTAGTGATGAATCGGCCAATACTAACGTATCACAATAGACTAGTAGTTCCTCGCAGGGGATTAACGAATCGTGCCTCACATCTCTCCACCTAGTTCGCCATTTAATAACCTCTTTCTCCCTTTCAATTATAATAGGCTTGACTGAATCGATGTCTTTTTTGAGGCTAACAAATTCTTTCTTTGAGTTATCCGGAATTTCCGGATAGCTGCCGCATTCACGGAAACAAATCAGAATGATTAGAGCGGTAATTACTGAATAGAGAAAGTATTTATTTTGCTGGTACTTCATCTTTTCCCCCATTCTTTAATTTAATAACCTGCTCAACTGTTACTATTCCCAAACACAATAAGGCTAGTGCTTGCCATGAATAGAGAGCGTATAGCTTCGCATCAGCAGGTAATTGATAAGTAACATAGGCTGCGATAATAATAGATGCCAGAGCCGTTAATTTACGTCCTGAGAACCCGTTGCTAGTCGTGTCTAATGAGTTGGTTAATTTCTTTATAAATTCCTTCATACTTTATTGGCTACGTCTGCCCAACCTGCGATGTCGATTAGATTATCTTCTTTGTTCTTGAACGATTGGCGGGCTAACTTAATTATGATTCCAATCATTGCCATGTCTTGGCGGGTAAATTCAGATGCGGGTTTGTGTTTAAAATACGCATGGAAAATCTGCATCTGCGTTTCCATGTTCTCGACAGGTGAGCCGTAATCTGATTCCCTGCTACTTCTTATTTCTTTAACGTTTTCCATGCCTTCAATTCAAAGTGTGGGGGGTCAACGAATCTCCAGTCTATTCCACACTCTACCTGCGGAAACTTAGTTTTAATAATATCTGCGAACTTTTTAAAGTACTTCTTATCCCAACTTAATTGCTTAGTGAGGGTAATGAATGCGATGTCGAATGCCATACTAGGCAGAAAGTTGTGAGGGCTTTCCCCACCCTTTGCGTTGGTTACAATCTTTCCTTTTTCAGTCCGTCCGATAGCATACAATTTGTTCTGTTCGCCATTACTGCGGTGTGTCTGCGTTAGGAATGGCTTGGGGTCTGAGGGGTATAACTTGGAATATTCTTCACAAGCATACTCATAGGCCGTTACCAATTCACTATGCAAATCTTTTTTATCTCTACTCATTTCTGTCCCGTCTTTAGTTTACCTAATACTAATAGTTCAGTGTTATTCTTCACGATTAATAATGTATCAGACAAATCCTTTAACTGATGTTTCAGTTCTTCATTCTCTTTAATTATTGATTCGTGTTTTTGCTTCAAAGTTTTGATATCAAAAAACATAGTTATGATTGCCCATGCAGCCGTTGCGGTTTGACCGATGAAGAATAGTATTACAGAAGTTGGGATATTTTCAATGTTCATTTATTTAGGGTTTTTTCAAGGTGGTTTTTATCAAAATAATCAATTCGTTTTTCCCATTTATAAGCCGCAGGATAGGCTATTCCTGAATATTTATTCTTTGCCATTCTTTGAGAAATTGTTTCATCCCCTCCGAAGTTTGGACCAAGTTTTTTGTTGAATGCGGGTGCGTACAATTTATTAGCGAGAATGTCCCATCCCCTTGCAACTTCATAGAAGTAAGCGTTTAGCTTCTTATCTTTAATCGCAATAATAATAGACCAAGGAAATAAGACAATACCGAATAGTCTCACGATCAATTTAGCGAACAGAACTAATATAAATGCTACTAAGTCCGTCATTCCTTAACTACTTTTACTCGTGTGTCTCTGCGAAGTGGATAACCATTCTCCACTGTTAAAGGAAGTATGCTAGTGTTCTCAATGGTCTCACGCGATGGATTGATAATACCGTTATAACCTAATTGATTGACAAACCCCGTTAATACTTTGAGTTCATCCATGTAGTATAGGATTGAATCAATTTCTTCCTCGGTGTAGTCTAAGTCTTGCAGAGTGTAGTTCTTTAACTCTGTCTTAATTACTTCACCATTAGGGTATAGTTCCCGTTCGTGATAGTAAACAATACATTGTTTCACTTCAGATAAACCTTCAATCGGTTCACCTACCATTGTGTGAAGTCCTGCGAAGGCACGTTGTACTGTTACTTCATTGCGCTGCTCGTCAAGAGTAATCCAGCTATTTGAGATTTCTGTTATCATTAGAAGAATGGAAAAAAGTTAGATTGAACAAAAGGATATTCTAATTTTTGAGCGTATAGAGTTGTAACTTCAGCCTGAGTGAGTTCGCGATTATAAACGTAGGTAGCGTCTATTAGCCCAGTCATAAAACCCCCTACAAAATTACCTGAGCCGATATGAACATCAAAGTTATTAACTCCGGCATTGATGCCGTTAAACGGGGCCGAGGCTGTAAGCACTCCGTTTTTGTAAACTTTAAATGTAGGGGAAACCCAAGTACCTACAATGTGAGTCCATGAGTTTAACGGAATTGCTCCTATTGATAAATTTCCCCAAGGGAACACCGAGAACTGCACAATAGAACCGTTAGATTCTATGTAACAATATCCTCCCGCATCAGCGATGTATCTTCTATTGATTAATAGATTAGCAGGATTAACCCATATTGATATTGAACCAGCAGTCGGATTAAAAGGTCTTCCGATAAATACTTTTGAGGTGGTTCCGTTAAATACCGCAGCCTCTTTTTTTATTCCCACTCCGTAAGTTATGGCAGTAGGAACACTTGTATGGTTGCCACTTAAATCAACTGAACTATTGTTGAAGTTATAAGCCCTGACTAATCCGTTTTTTAATGTACTCATTACGCCTGTGTATTAGCTGCTAAGACGTGCCACTGAGCAGCACTTGTGTTATATCTTAATCCTATGTAAACCCATTTATTAGCAGTTGTGCTTGCAGGGACTTGACCAAATACATCAATAATATTAGCACCTAATGTTATTGTTCTAATCGTCCCATTGTCTTTAATTGCGATAAATAATTTCTGAGCATCTAAAGCCGTTCCCGTTGGATTAGCAATAGTTAAGGCCGAAGCTAGTGCAGTTAATACCGCCTCATCCGTTGTATCACAATTAATAGTTAGTGTGGTAGCAGTCGTTGTAGATGTTACCCTAGGAGTTAATCCCCTCTTAGTATCAGCGTAAGTCTTAACCGCTTTCTGACTAGGATATTTGGTGTCGCTGTTTGCTGCAAGGGTTCCGTCCGTGTCTTTGTTGGCCTCATTTTCAGCGGTGAATCCTAAACTATTTTGTTTAGTTGCTAGACCAGTATCAATGTATGTTTTAGCCGCTTTCTGACTAGGATATTTAGTATCAGAGTTGGCCGCTAAAGTGCCATCAATATCCTTATTAGATACATTCTCGGGAGTAAATCCAAGTGTATTTTCTTTACCGGAAAGTCCCGTATCAATATAAGTTTTAGCTGCCTTTTGACTAGGATATTTTGTATCGCTATTAGCAGCTAAAGTACCATCTGTGTCCTTGTTAGCTTCATTCTCAGCGGTGAATCCTAAACTATTTTGTTTAGCATCTAAAGCAGATTGCAAGTCCGTCTGACTACTTAATGTTCCTGTGATGCCACCCCATACAGGATTGGCAGCAGAAAGAAAAGCACTGAAAAAAACTTCATGGTTATTAGGGAAATTAGATGTACCTGTCCCGGCAGATGTTAATAACGTAACCGGAATTGTGTAAGAATCTGAAATACTTTGGAATGTAGGGGTAGAACTAATCTGCCATTTTTGATAATTTGCAGCATCGTTCTCGTCTTGAATTAATAAAATTGTTCCGACATTCAATAAAGATATCAATACCTCAACGTCCATTCCCTCATCTGTAATCGCACTTACATACAGATTAGCAGAATTTATTTGAGTGGCATTTGAATACTTAATCCTGCCATTTGCTGCCGGCGGTGTCGTGTCATTGGCATCAACCTTATAATTTCCTAATAAAGATAAAAAAGGGTGAGAGGATTGCTGATTAATCCATTCAGTATCGTTATCGTCATCGCTTGCCTTTGCAAGTACCTGACCCGTTGTCCCGCCATCCGGTACTGCATTTATTAATACCGTTCCCGTTTGACCGTTAACAGAATCAACTGCTCCACCGGTTGAATAAACAATGTCGAGATAAACTCCACCAGACTTTATAACATCAACATAAACAGGGGTCTCTTGGACAACTATATCAATATAATCAGGCATTAGTTATGTCTTGTTCAATTATGAAATCACCATACAGGATGGTGCTAACTACCCCACTCAAATCAGTCATTTCCAAATCGTATTGGTATGGCTGGCCGAGCGGACTTGCAGGAACTAACATTCCTGATGAACTTTTAATGACATCTAATCTATTTGTGTCTGAAATAACAAAATCGGCACTAGTGAATGCAACAATTAACTCCCCTGCTCTATTCTTTACGTCCATCTCAAAATCAAATCCTGTTATGTCTAACGGAATAGTCTTATTTGCATCGGTCCAGAATCGCATAGATTCTAATTGAAAAGTATCACCTCTCTTACATGTTATCTGAGCCTTTGCAGCTTGCGATAAGTCTATCTTTGTCATTTTACTTCTACAATTAAATATGAAACCGTACTTGTATCTGAAGCGTTACTTGATGTAATGGTGAATCCAGACCCTGCTGATAAAGTATAAGTAAGATTACCGGGAACACCTCCAATAGTCTTTCTACAAAGAATTACCACGCTAAATGCAGAGATAGTCGCGTTATTTACAATTACACTCCCAGCCACTAGAGTTGCATTACCGCCTCTCTGACCCGATCCTGTCTTAAACGTGATAGTCTTTCCGGCATCCTGAGAAAGATTGCCGGTAAAATCAACATTATTGCTTTCTACATAGTCCAATACTTGAGCCGGATTTAACCTATAAGTAACCCCATTTTGCACTACTGCCATATCTTCGGTACCCGTTAGAGCTAATGGTAGCGAGTCTAATTCGCTTATTTTCTTGTCTTGTGCCATTTATTACAAAATTATCTATGTGTTATTTTTTTTAGTGCCTTTGTTACATTAATAACCGGTAACCATCCTCTTGAAGAAGAAATCCGATATTAGCCAATAGAGCGGGTCCATCCGTGTTAGCGTAGTCTGATGGCTTAGTTGCAACGTCTAACCCCTGTGAGATAAAGTACTTCTGCGCAAAGGAATTATTTACCTCGTAAACTATCTCAACTCCCGTTGGGTCGGTTTCAAGATTATCAATTCCGGAAGCATCCATCATGTCGAATACCTTATCCACATTTCCATAAAGTTGAAGTGCTAAATCAACCAATGTCTGGTTACTGCTTGCTCTTTTCTTACTCATTTCTGTTTGCCGTTAAATAATAGTTAAATGAATTACCGTCTTCGACAATTGATACCTGTACATTTGTATAGCCATCCTTTTCCATCTGGACATTAATTCTTCTTTTGATCGTGGCCGTCTGACCACTAGAGCCAATGAATGCGCCAATGCCAACACCGACAACGGGAAATTGTTTCCATGAACCAGGTGCGGTATTTACAATAAGAATAGCGTGTTGTTCGTTGCTTTCTCCAACATTGAAATCCCCATTAACTATTGAAAGGTCATCGCTATTGTTTAATAATATATCTTGTACCATCCTTTTAAATAAAGGGCAGGGCCTAAGCCCCACCCAAGGCAGCCCCACACCGCCATATTATTGTTTAATTTTTGTATTTTCTAAATCAACTTTTATAGTCGGAATTAACGGGGTAACCGGATTTCCGGTGAATGTTGCCTTTAATGCTGCACCACCATCATTTGGAACCGGAAACCATGCGTTAAAATTTGTAACGAATTGATTAACTAAATCTTCTAAATTATTTAGTTTAGTGATTAGTGAATTAATTTTCACCAATCCATCTAACGTGCCGTCATTGAATATAAATCCGGATGAACTAACGTCTAACTTATTACTAGAATCAATGTAGATAACTAGGTTATCAATCTCGGTAACCATTGAGATATATCCAGAGCTATCGCTTAAAAATGAAACGACAACTAAACTTTCTAGTTTTGGAATCACAAAGAATCCGAACTTATCAGCAGCGAGTTTTATTTTAACTTGTTGCACATCGGCATAATCTCCAATCGGCTCGCAATAACACGTGTAGTCGGTGGAATTAATTTCCTTTACCTTACATACAAGGCTATCTGTTTGCTTTGATTTGCTATCAACAAAATCAGTCAACGCAGCGATAAGTTTTTGTTTTTCTCCTGGTCCCATCAGTCTAATTTTAATCCTAATTCAAATAATTGGCGGTAACCACCTTCAACTGATAACCTTCTCTTTACCGACTTAACTAAGTACGTTCCGTTTCTTTCCGGTAACTTAACGGAAGTCATTTTTAATCTGTCCCCGTGTCTAAGTGTGGGTTCTCCGAATGTTTCAAAGTGTCCTCTGAAGCCGGTGTATTTGTTTTCCTTTACTCTTTTTTCCGCTATCTGTTTTAATTCCTCCTTGGAAGTAATATTGTAATAGTGGTAGGTTCTTTGCTCACCTTCAGGGTCTCCCGCCTCTGCTTCGACTTTAGTATTGTCTGGCAGAATGCTAATGCACTTTACTTTGATAGTAACATCTTCCTGCTGCTGATAATCTAGGCTATTCGAGTTGATACAGACTTCCTCCATCTTAAACTCACGTTCCTTTGTTGTAAGTGCGTTACTCGCAAATCCGATGTATAATTTCTGCCCGATCATATACGTAAATAGGCCGTATAAGTCCCTCAACTTGTCGAATACCTGTGCAGGGCTTGCATTGTTTACTCTGAATTGCCCTAACTTAATATCATTGACAATTTCATAACTAATCCCGTCTAATAGGTCGTTATATTCACCCTCGTTAAAGATGTAGTCGACTAATTGTTTTAGTGTAATATTCTCACTAATTACTTTAGGTGATTTTAATGGCTTTCCGCTTTTACTTGTAGTTCTGAGTGTTGTTTTTTTGGGGTATGTAACTTTGAATTGCTTGAAAATAAACATTGAATCTTCGCATTCAAGTCTTACCGGAATGTTAGCAGAGACATGGGAAATGTAACCATCAAACAATAACTCTTTATTGGGGAAATAGCCCGCTTCAATCTTTATCCTATCCTTTCTTTTAAATATTGGGTCTGGACCGGTGAACAGCGGGAGGCCATTCTGAGTAAGTTTCCTAGGTACAATAACAGATGCGGTATCGGTTAAGACCTCGTAACTCTCGTAAGTTTCAAATTGATTGCAGAAGTCAAACTCAATCTTATCTCCCGAATCCTTTGTAATTGTTATGTAAGCCCTAGGTCTAAGCATTTGTATCAATCTCAAATGGAGTGTCTGAGTAGCAGTCTAATTCAAAAGATACTGCGTTTCTCGTCCCTTCAATCTGTTTAATATTTGGCCGATTGATTACAACCGTAAAAATCTCCATGTAATCTAAAAAGTTACTTTCAATGCTTACCGCTTCCGGACAGGTAGTAATGAATCTCCAAGCCTTTAAGAGTTCTGCCGGTGGAAGATTAGAGTATTCGCTTACTAACATACCCTTAATATTCACCTCGTAATCTCCGTCACTCATGTATTCCTTTACTGTCCCGTTCCGTCCGGCAACGGCAGTACGAACAATATTCCTATCGTTGTTAACCTCTATTAATGCAATGTCAAGGGTTAAGCTCTGACTCGGTACGTTATTCCCTTTATTATCTGTGTAATTAGGGCTAATCAATGTAACCGTGTCCCATATTGGCAGGCCAAACATTCCACCCTTCTTATCGTAACCTATTAGGTCAATTCTTTCGTAAGTCTCAGCCTCTTTACTTGCCTTGCGTTGGTCGATTGAGAACAACTTAGGTTTAAGCAATGCTAATCCGGCACTCTTTAAAATAAGTTTTGCCTGACCTTCTGCCATCTTCGGGATGGGCTTTAATAAATTATCGTTGATCATCGTCTCGCAATTAAATTGGCATCATTCAACACTTCAAGCAGTTCCTTACTCCATTCCTCCTTTACCATTCTAGCCCCATCAGTCATACTATCTACTGTCATATTCTCCACCACTCCGAGCTTGTTTACGTTAATAGTTACATTCTGCGGGCGTGGTCCATTTACTTCAGTAGGTGAGCCGATAGAGGTGTTTTTTATAGGGTCATTTGTTTTATCCTTTTCGGATTTGGTTGCGGTTTTGAACGAAGCTATACTCGCATTAACCAACGCTAATGCGCCTTTAAAAGTCGCTTGATATCGATCAGCGGTAACATTATCAATACCACCCTCTTTAAGCCATTTGTCTTTCTCTAGGGACATTTTGTAAAGGCTTACTTTATTTCTGTACCCCTCCTGCAGGTCTTTAGGTTGTGTTAACGCATACGCTTCTTTTTGGAATTGCTCTTGATATACAATACTGCCTAGCCCCATCCCGTAACCGGACGCAACTCCCAGCACCTCGTGGAGTGATTTTTGCCACATATTAAAATCCTTCGCTCCATTAGCAGCAAAGTTGGCAGTCATTACATTAGCATCTTCAAAATACTTGCTTAACGCTGCGGTCATTTCTCCAAAGAAAGAAACGGTTGAGTTGATGACTCCGGCATTTGAGTTACCGATGTTTGCCATCAGTCGCTCCCATGCATTGCCCATTCTATTAATATTGGCCGTTGTACTCATGGTCGCAGCCTCTAACTTTTCACCGAATGTTTTTTGTAATTCATTACCAAACTTGACAACAAAGTCCTCAGCATTAATCAACCCCTTCTGCATGGCAACACCAAGTTCTTTAGTACTCATACCCATGGCCCTTGCACCAATCTGAAAGGCACCAGGAATGCGCTCGCCTAATTGACCTCTTAATTCTTCAGCCTGTACCGTTCCTTTTGAAATCATCTGTCCTAATGCTAAAAAAGCACCTTGCTGCTGGTCAGCAGATAAGCCCATCACAGTCGTTGCCTCTGCCACTTGTGTGAATACTTTATTAGCAGCAAGACCTTGGATGCTAGTTCCCATGACAGCCCCGTTAAAGGTCTTATATCCATCCCTAGCAGCGTTAAGATTTAAACCAAGCCTGTCGATTTCCGAATTAAGAAAGATAAGATTCATCCTTCCCTCTCCTTCAGACCTTGAACTTGCGATAATAGCATTGTTGAATGACTGCATGCTTGCAGAGGACTGAACAACTCCTGCAATAAAGTCCTTAACTGATGAAAGGGCAAAGTAAGCCCCAATAGCCTTACCGGCACGATTGATAGACCCCTCTAACTTATTCATGTTTCCGTCTAGCTTCTTTGTGTCCTCGGAAGCTCCTAACATGGTCTTTCTAAAAAAGTCCTTTAGGGTTAATCTGTATGATAAATTATTGTCCATCTTTTGGGACTAACTGCCCGGTGTATTTTAAAACAAAATCAAGTTCCTCGACTAACTGACACCACTTATTGTCGCTTAGTTTTTCGGGGTCGACTTTAAAATAAAAGCGGATGAGAGCGTTATTCTTCGCAATCTCATCCGCCAATAATAAAGCCCTATACTTTTCTAATTTTTTTTTATAGTCGCTTTCTGAACCTTCAGAATTTCGATAAGGGCATCTTCGGCTGAGATTAATGCGTAATCATTTCTCTCTAGTTCGGAAACATCATCACCACCAACCCATAACGCTCTGTAACCAGCCATAACAGCCTTCTCAGATGATTTCTCAGCTAATCCGGAAATCATTTTCCGTGTTTGCTTGTCCGGTGACTTCAGATGAAAGACTAACTTTTCGCAGTCCTCATCCTCATCCGTTGGGATGATAATTGTTTTTACTTTTCCAAACTTCGCCTTTAAATCAGCGATTAATTGTTCATTTTCCATTTATGTGGGGATTAAAAGTTAGATGAAATTCACATGAGAGATAATCAGATCAAGTTCACAAGCAATGGCTCCATCGCCCTGTGCAATTTTTCTGAGGTTCTTCATGAATCGACAATTTTTGATAGTGTGAATGCGTGTAATTAACGCAGCATCAACATAAGCAACGGTGATGTCGAACTCTGGAATTTGTTGAATAACTCCATTCGGTGCAACCGCTTGGATAGCTTCAAGTTCTTCCATAAGGAGAGTAACCTTAGCAGTCGGCACGAAGTTTTTGTAAACCCGTGAAACTGGTCTGTTACCCGCCCCCATTACGTTCTCCATTTCCTGAGAATCTTCGTATTCAATGGCGGTTACACCTGCGAAGGTTGAACCTAGAATGTTGATTAAGATATCAGCCCATTCATAGGACTTTCCGTTAATAAGTGCCGGGAGTGATTGTGCCATTGTTAGTTAGATAATGCTAATGTGAAACCTACGTTGATTGTGATGAAGTCAGCAACACCTAATGGCTGAAGCTCTGCAGTTAATTCAAGTGTACCGCTTGATAATACGTCCTGTGAAGGGTCTATTAAAATCTGGTAGTTACTTAACTCCGCATTACGCAGCATGGTATCTAGTGCCTGTTGACCGAGTGATTTAAAGAAGTTAATTACATCTACACTCAAAGTTCCGTCTGCGTTTACCTTAATAGGGCTTGCAACGCTTGGGAGGATTGTTTGACGAAGGTTCTTGATAGCCTTGTCAATCGTTCTGTTTGAATAGATGAAAGCGTAATCGTTTGTAAGTGATACGCTAGTGTAAGGACGATTGTGGAATGAACCGTTAAGATCAATTACCTTGCGTAGGAAGCAGTAACCATAAGAATCGAGATTCGTGATTGCTGCATCTGATAAGGAAAGGTAAGTCTGACCATTTGCAAATGCGAGAGTATCTAACTCTGAACTCGCTACCTGGAATTTTCCAAACCATGCGATTGATTCAGATACCTTAGATAAGGCAACTGCACCAAGCATCTCACCTACGTTAGTGATTGATTTACCGGTAGCTTTAAATAGCTTATAACCTACATTAGCCCCGTCCTGTGCGATTGTGACTGACACATTCGGGCAAGATAAAGCGTGAAGGTTAGATGATAGAGTTGTTACATCAGCGGTACCGCTAATCTCACCGGCTAAGATAACAGAGCTGATTGGCTTGCTATTTCCGGATAAGGCAGTACATACACTCTGAAGTGCGTTACAAGCTGAAGTTGCGAATGAAGTGGATTTGTAATACACCCCCATTTGCTTAATCTCACCCTGCGCAGCGTTCTGAATCTCAGTAACCTTTGCAAACGTCCCAACGTCAGCAGTAGCTTGAATAGACACATACAATTTACCTTTAGGCTGAATCCGGAAGAACTCAGAGATATGGTAGTGCATGATGTCGATATCAGAAGCGATACCGAGAACGGTTGAGCCACTTCCTGTTGGCTGGGTTAAAGTTGCAGTATTTCCACCTGTTACTGTAACCGCATAAGGTGATGCCATTATTGAGTTCGGAAAAATACCCTCACCACCCTTTGTAGTAATTAATATTGTTCCTGTGGAAGCACTTGCGCTAAAGCCTGTATTAATTGTGTTTGCGTTGATTTGATCAGCATAGGCAGCAGCAGCGGTTGTAGTGGTAGTTTCCTCGCCGCTAATAAGCGCATAAGTGCTTAATACGGTATCAACACCGTTAATTCCTGTATAGGTTACCGCTAGTGTATCACCAACGGCAGGGATGCCGCCGATAACGATTTTTGCAACAGCAGCAGTCTCACCTAAATGAGTGTTAGTAATGCCAAGCGATTCAGCTTGCTCTACACTATACACAATCTTTGTTCTATTTGAAGAATCAAAGCCTGTCGGTAAAGTAGCACCGCTGTAAAACAAAAGAGAGCTGACATAGTCAGTACCCTCTAAGGGTCTGCCTAGGCCGCCTTGTCCTTTGTTGATTGTAATTCCGTTCAATGCCATTTGTTAGTCTTTTTTAGTCTTCTTTGGTTTAACTTCTGCCGGCTTTTCAGCTACGGTGACATTCTCAAAGCAGTAGTACTTTTCACCCTTCGATGCAAAGTAAGATTCCATCTGCTCCTTGTCATTGTTAATCCAAACAAGACCGTGGTTATTAATGAATACCCTTTCAACACCTTCCTTCTGAAGATGTGGTGCAGCCATTTGCGCTGCGAGTTCTTGTTCTGTCTTTTTCATTTCTGTGAGGATTTAAAAAGGGGGGCTATTACACCCCCCGTTTAATTAGGCAGATTGTACGATTGCTACTACTCCCTTTTGATTTGAATACAACAGGCTTGCACCGTGCATTACTTCAGCAGAGAAGATAGAACCATAGTACTCAGGAAGACCAGAACCATTAGAGCCAGCGTTGTAGTATGGAGTAATTGAACCAAGAGCGTGAGCTACGAAGTTTGGATGGTAAGCTAAGATTGCACCGTTATCAGTTGCAGCAGCACTTGTTAAAGAGCCATCACCTTCGATTCCTTTGATTACCGGAGTAGCTGTGTTGTCATAAACCAATACGTCAGGACGAATCATGATGTCGAATCCTGCTACACGAGCAACAACACCTGTTGGAGCAACCGCTTGACCGAAAGCATACGCTTGGATAACTCCTGCGATGTTTAACAAGTCGGTATTATACATATAAGCAGGAACCAAAAGAACACGACCTTCAGCAGGTACATAATCATTATCAAGGATTTGTTTTGCAGCAGTAATGTCAGCAAAAGTTAACATCTTCCGGCTTCCTGTTGCAGTTGTGTGAGGCAGGTTTGTGGTAGAAGTTGAACCAGAAGTACGAACGATACGTGAAGCACCAGCAGGAGCCCATGTGTAGAGAGTTTGAGTACTAACAACAAACTGAAGTTGACTCATGATGTTCATTAATACAGATTGACGCTTAGCGTAGCTGATTTGTAATTCTTCCAGGTTAGTGATAAGAATAGGGTCAGCGGTGTACTGATTCAAGTTGTAAGTTAATTCGCTATCTGTGCGGCTTCCGATGGTTGCAGGGAGAACTGAACGGTTCTTCTCAACTGTTGGCTTAGCACCTGATTGCGGAACGTGAACGGTTTTGTAACGAACCCACATAGAGTGGTCAGTTGCACGCTTCATGAAGTCATTGTTTTGATACAAGTTCTCAGAGATTTGGCTTGACCAAACTTCTGTTAATAAGCTCATGTAAGCAGCTTTAGGAGCTTTAGACTGGAAGCCTAAACTGATAAGTGCTAATTGAAGTACGCCAACAATAGCAGTAACGCTGATTGCAGTTTCCAGAGGATTGTTGATACCGAATAATACGGTGAACATCAATGTAACGAGGAATGCGTTAAAGATGTTAGCTATTTGCTTTGTAGTTTTCATTTTTCTTTTTAGTTATTTAATTAGTCAACTTGGATTTTAGCACCTGCCGGATAGAATTTGGTTCCGTTATAAACAAAGGCTTGTGACCATGTTTTACCGGAAACACCTGTTACAACCGGAGCAACAATTGCACCTGTGAAAGTAGTTGTTTCAGTAGAAGTAGTTTTAACGGTAAGAAGAAGGATTGCACCTGCTTTTACGTTAGATTCTACGGTAACGCTTACGGTAGTGTTAGCAGTCAAAGTAGGAATAGTTCCAACGTAATTAAGGCCATTAACCAAAGTTACATTGTTAGTTGCTCCTGCTCCAAGAGTTACATTAGACGCTGCGCCAAAAGGCCACTTAGTTGTTGTTTGCGCATTTAAAGAAAGGCCGACAAACAGGGCCATTGCTGCGATTAGTTTTTTCATTTTATTTTTTAAATTCTTTGTTATACAAATCAGTGAATTGCTCAGGATTCTCATTTTGGAGTTTCTGAAGTCCGTTAGGGTCTTCCTTAGACCAACGGGTGAAAGACCAGTCTGAGCGGTCGTTTGCGCCTTCTTTGCCTGCGACATTTTTAAAGTCAAAGGGCTTTTTAGATTCTTTGCCGTTACCCAGCTTAGAGATCATGTTAGAGATGAATGCGAAGTTTGCATCGTCTTTACTTGCGTTCTCGATGGTCATAGCTACTTCTTCAGCAGATAACTTACCTTCTTTGTGCGCTTGATTAACGAGTGCAGTTGCTTTCGCTTTCAAGGCTTCCTTAGCTTCTTCTGCTTTTTTAGCAGCTTCTTCCTCGATAGCCTTCAGCTTGTTCTGCAATTGCTCAACCTCACTCTTAGCTTCAGTCAGCTCTTTGTTAAGACTAGCAACCGCCTGTTCTTGTTCTGATTCCTCGGCATCATTGCGGAGCTTCAGAAGCGTGTTGATTTTGCTCATGTTTTTTTTCGGATTAATTATAGAGTTGTAGATAGCAGACAGATTGCCCCTATCAGCGTTTTTCAGTTTTACCTTCTTGCCTGTTGATATAATCTCATCAACAAACTTTTTATTTAAAAGGGTTTCTTTGTCTTTAGTAGCAGAATACCAGGTCTCGGTTTTCATCAATTCATTAACCTCGTCCTCAGTCATTCCGGACCGGTTACTTATCATTTTCGCTATACTGCTATTGACTAAAGAAATGAGTTCTTTGTCATCGCTACCAGAAGCACCATGCACCATTAATGTGGCATAGTCCATGATTGAACATTTAGATGCAGCCATTGCACACCATCCGGCAGTAGAAGCAGCAACACCATCAATAAATGATTCGGTTTCTACGCCTGCATTAATAATACTAGAAAAGATAGCATAGCCGTCAATAACACTCCCGCCATCACTATTAATGCGAATATTAATTTTGTTGCACACCATTTTAAGATGTGCCATTTCATTTGCGAATTGAGAGCCGGAGATTCCAATTTCTTTGCCATTGCGGATAGAAATTCCAATGGGTTCATAGATGCGGATTTCGCCCACACCTTCGGAAATATTCTTGATATATTTAAACCCGTCCAAATTTGTTGAAAAAGTATAATATCTACTTTTCGCTATACAAAGTTAGAGTGCTACATTTGGGAAACCGTGTAATGTAACATTAATGAGTAGAATCAAAACCGAGAAACTTCACGATGCTCTTACGAGTAAGAAAGAATGTTACGCAATACGAGTTACTACATTCGTGAGAGGTAGTACAAAAAATCGGTTTTTAGAAGATTGTATTAAAAGGGAGTGTAATGAGAGTAAGATGGCAGCACATGTGTTTGCCACTTACTACGAGGTATTAGATACTTTTCCTAATCTGAAAGACAAGGAACCAAACGCTATTAAAGCGTGGATTATTGATAGAATTAAATTAGAGTAATGCAGGATATTTACGAAAATCAAAACGAATGGATATGACAGAAGCAGACGAACAGAAAGCAATAAACTTTGAAGTACACAAGTTCAATGAGCGACTTCAGAAATTAAACAAGCAGCACAAGT
>Ga0105098_10000049_pt1 | contig 32894 bp, 80 predicted proteins | sample PPLLak21cMay2015_FD_79137 | JGI IMG/M metagenome (GOLD analysis project Ga0105098, IMG submission 79137) | Freshwater sediment microbial communities from Prairie Pothole Lake near Jamestown, North Dakota, USA - PPLs Lake P7 Core (1) Depth... | ecosystem: Environmental > Aquatic > Freshwater >... | reverse complement strand
TACCCTGCAATCCACGGCACAGGTTTTGCAGTAGCAAGAAACGTACCACGGATAGGTGGGGGAGTCCTGTAATAGAGTAGGATAATAAATACTTTGGACTTCATATCCATCAATATCCCTGCTTGACATGATTTGTCCAATAGTGTATGATTAGGGTATGATTAAGATTCAAAATAAAACAAGTGAGGAAAACATGAAAAATACAATATTCTCAATCTTAGCATTCAGGGATGTAAACCCACGTTTCTTCCACATCTTTCTATCAGACGCACACATAGTATTCGGGATTTGGGTTTAAAAGGTGAGAAACGGGGTAGGAAACTACCCCTACACCTACAGTGGAATCCATGAGAAAGTTTAATATCTTAAGGAAGTACCGGGATATATTTTGGATTCCATTGGATTTGTTTAATATACTGTATATTAGGGGAATCCAGATGGAAAATACCCTGCAACACCATCCCCTCTTGACATTTGTCTTCCAATATGGTACAATTTGACAGTAAATAAGAATAGGGAGGGTAAGAGAATGAAAGGAATACTGGTAGCAATCCTGATTTCGGGGGTATTTTGGGGACTGTTGGCGGTTCTGGTTTCCGACTGGTTCTGGGACGTCTTTGTGAGTAGGTTGTAGGGAGAACGGTGGTGGTGTAGGTGGAGCCGTGGGTGGCGGTGGCGGGGGAGTCCCAAAATAGAGTAGGCTTTTGAAATATTGGAAATGTGCGTGGGACTTAACACCGTAGGCAACAGCGGGAAAACCTCCCCTACAGCGACAGCGGAAAACCCCCCTGCATGAGATATTCCCTATATACTGTATTGGAGTCCTATTATAGAGTATACCCCCTATGTTTTGGAATATTATGTCAATTATATTACAGGGATAAATTATTTATGGTGATAGGATTCCTTATATATTATAACATATGGAGGTATATTTGTCAAGTATGGATATATATTTAATTGAGAGGATATTCAGGTATACAAATGTATATATTTCCCTGTTATATTGTATGGATAATGTATTACATCAGCATTATAATGGATACATTTTGTAATACATTCCTTTGTTGACTTTAGGTGTCCCGTATGGTACAATAAGAGAAAAAGCAAAGGGGGTGATGTCCAATGTTAAAAGGTGTTCGGGTGTATCATAATCCTAATGGTGATGGTGGTAATCCTATGGCAAAGTTTCTTGCTTCCAAATTAGTAGCCATTGTTCAGGAAACGGTAGACTTTGAAGAAGCATGGGAATTAACAAATCATATTTCTTCCTCATGGTGTGGGGCTGATAAGGATCCTAAAGTAGTGGTGTATAATGGATATTCTCATCGTTCTACTATGGTGGGGGATTTTATGCTTTCCTTTGACTTTTCATTACCTGATGGGGAAAAATTCTCTCATGTGTTTCGGGTGGATTCTATTGGTTTTGAAGATGTGGGAAAATGCCCGTAGTGATTTGGGGAGCGTTGGTGCTCCCCTTTTCTCTGTGGTGGTGGTGGAATCCTTATATACTCTATCCACTGTTGACATTCGGTATCCTATATGATATACTATTGGTATGAAAATGGAAGATAATATGGCAATAAGGACATACTTATGGCGACATTATCAGGAATTGATATATGTTGTGGAGAAGAAACTGTGTAGGTGTAGTAGAACGGAATTACCAGCAAAGAATGTGGCAAATTATGGAGGGGGAGCGTATCCTGGATGTGTGTATATGACTTTTAACCATGAGGGAAGCTTATTTCTGTCAGGAGTGTATCAGGACCAACATACGATATTCTGGGATTTTGTGTTTGATACCATTGTGAGGGAGTACCCTGTGGTTGCTATGGAGGCTTATTTATGTCAGGGGGAATGAAACAGTATCTATGGGATCGTTACCGAAATAGGATTGTAGATGTGGAAACTTCCCTGTGTCATTGTTCCTCGCATAGTCAGCGAAAGCGAAGGAAAGGGGTGAAGTTCTATCCTGGGTGTATTTTAATAGATGTTGCGGATTTAGCCTTATGGAGTACCTACTGGGATTTTGTGTTTGATTCAGTTGCGGAAAAATACCCAGAAGTTGCTATGGAGGCGTATCTGTTATGTCAGTAAGGGGAATAGGCTACCATAAGTCCTTTGAAAGGTATTATGCTATACAGGAATACTTACAACGGCATCATAGGGATATTTTATTACAGGAATACCAGCAGTTATGCAAGTGTAGGAAGTTCATCTCGGATGAACGATTTCGGGTAATTCGATATCCTGTGTGTGTGTCGATAACTGATTATCTCATGTCCGACAAGAATAACAACTGGATAACACTTCGGTCCCAGTTCTGGGAAGGTTTGATTCAAGTGTTCAAGGAAAAGCACCCAGAAGTGATGATGGAGTTGTATTTATTCGATATCCTCTCTTGACTTGGTTGTTCCACTATGGTAGAATAAGAGAAACACTAAGGGGGTAGGAAGATGAAAATGAATAGTAGGGAAAGAAAATTCTTCACCGACAACAGTTGTCATCCTGATTGTTGCTATCGTTGGGATTGTGGTGGGTTTCGCAATCGGGAAGGTAGATGCCCTGAGTGGACGAAAGATGCACCGTTTGCTCCAATCGAAATGAAAGTGGACAAGACTGAGAGTGGTTGGAAAGTCAAAATCTCGTAGGGGGTAGGAAATGGTAACAAGGGAGAAATTAGAAGATTTACTGTGGAAGGTAGAGAAGGCGAAGCGGAATGCAGACCAACTTGGGGATGTTGTACCGCAGATTCCCATCGTGAAACAGCAGTTAGAGTCCATTCAATTTGACCTGCAAAAAATCCTGAGTCGGGAGGAGTAATCATGCAAGTGTGTGAGAAATGTGGAGCGAGTATCGGTGATGTTCCCTTCTGTAAGAAGAAAGGGACGAATGAGGTGTACACTGTTTCCAGTGTGTATGACAGTGGATACTTCTTCATTCAAGCGTACAAGGATTGCCCTGAGTGTGGAGCCACAAACGTGCTGGATACTTCTGGGCGTATTGATTCCGTAGTAAACGCTTGGGAGAACAAGAAGTAGGGTGGTTCACTCCCGTGAACCATTGAGGTACTATGGAGTCCATAAATAGAGTAAGGAGGTGATAAAATGGAGCGAAGAGTTCGGGGTAAGGGTAGGAAAACGTATGAAGAAATTCTTCCATTAGATGTTTACTTTAAATCTGGAAATGAATTTTCCTGTCACCGAGGAGAGGCTACCTATTGTAGATTTGCGTGTGATGGAAGATGTACTGCACCACAAGATGGATATGAATGGTGTCTTTCAGTGGATATACGAAGAGGTTGTATCCCCTATTGACTATGTTACTCCAATATGGTAAAATAAGGTATAAGATGCAAAGAGGAAAAATAAAACAGAGAGGTGGCTCCATGACTAAGATGCAAGAGAAAAAATGTGCGTTCCAACAGGGCGGGTGTGATTATGGTGACAGATTTCCCGACAATGTTATTCTGTGTTCCGCACCAAGACTGATGTGGAAATCGTGTCAGAAGAATCTTCCTGCCTACACCGAACACACCCAAATCCAGAGGGTAGAATTCCTACAGTTGGTGTTGAAGGAATTACACTACGTTCTGAAGCATGGTGATTCCCACGACATCGAAGATTTGTTTTCCGAACTGGTATCAGATTTTCCTGAGGTGGCTGAAAGCCTTACGTTCCTGCTGAACGACATAACGGCAATCAGCTAATTTCCACTGAGGGGTAGCCGAAAGGCTATTTCCTCAGGTAGGGTGCAAAAGGAATCCTTAAATAGAGTAAGGTGGTGAAATATTGGAAGATAGAATACTAAGTTACTTGGTGGAATACCACAATAAGAAACTACGGACGATTGAGAAAGAAATATGTCCCTGCTTTCATCGTAGGGATATATCCTACATACATAATCATTATCCCCCGTGTATAGTGTTTTTCGATAGGAAGTCTTGGTATGGGGAAATATTAGATGTCTATTGGGATGGGGTAGGTGAGTATATGAAGGAACATTACAGCGAGTTGTTAATGGAAGCATATATGATGGTGGGGGAATATGAGTAGGGGATATAATTCGTATCTTGATGGAGTCCACACCTACGATTGGTACATGGAGAATTACCTGTATGAGCGACTTGGTGGAAGGTTGACGACACGACACCTACAAGGAGTCCTGAATGTGGAACGAAAGTTGTGTCGGTGTAGGAAAACTATGGAGGGTGGTACGATGCGAGGATCATATCCTCCATGTGTATACAAAGCCTATGGAGATGTTCTCCCAACATCGGATAAACTGGTTCTTGTCGATAACTTCTGGAAAGGTCTTATTAAGGAATTACAGAAAAAACACGCAGATTGGGTTATGGAGGTGTATTTGGATGGGTAGTTATTACAGCATTGGAAACTACTTAGAAATTCATCATATGAGGGAAGTCCAGATGATGGAGAAGAAGCTGTGTAATTGCCATAAAGATAGGGAGTTTTCTTATAGTGGGTTTCCCTATCCAAGTTGTACGTGGAGTAGTCAGACCATTACTCTATACTGGGATAGCATTGTGAAAAGTATGAAAGTGGAGTTTCCTGAGATTGCGATGGAATTGTTTCTACTAGATATCCCTTGTTGACTTGTTTACTCCATTATGATACAATCTATTAGTAAATATGAGATAGGAGGCAGAAAATGCGTGAGTTCCAGATTGAAGAAAAGATGCAAGCATCCACAACGAAGCGAGGTCGGGAGTACGGTGCAAGGTTTCAGTATGGGGAATTCGTTGTAACAGGTGATGCAGTAGTCCCCGTGGTTGCCATCGAAGTGTGGAATGAGCAGAAGAAGCTGTTTCCTGTTGAGGTCAAGAACGACAGGAAGAAAGCAAGGGTGGTGATTGCAGGTGTTCCGTGTGAAGTATGGTACACGGTTCCTACAGCAAATGCCATGTACGGACACATGACCTGCAAGGGAAGACTTACTGGTCAAGTCCTGAAGGTGTCGGTAGACGGAAACCTGATTAAAGACGTCCAGATGATGTAACACAATCCCCGCTACGACCACAGCGGATGCAGAGCAAAGGGGTGTCCAAGACCACAACAGCACATCCTATCTATGGCAGGGGAAAGTATCTACAAAGGAGGTGAGAACATGAACAAATTAGTCCTGATTAATGGTAAGACGGTCCAAGCTGAACTCATTGAACTCAGCGATGATTTTCCATTTTACCTTGTGGAAAAAGCAACCTATGATGGGAACGAGTATGCTTACATGGAGATACCCGTATCCTCAGTGTTGTTCTACACAGGCGAGAAGTAGTTCCATGTAGGTGGTGGGCTGAGAAGTCCACCACCAAATAACCGAAAGGGGGAATCCAATGATTATCAAGTGTCCAGTATGCTATACGGAAATAGAAGCAGATGAAAAGGAAGACATGGTTACTTGTCCAGACTGTGGTGGGTACTTCTCTGTGGAATGGGCAAGAAGCTATGAGGGATTTGTAAATGAGGAGTTACTTCGCAGGTTGGTAGGAATATTCTTTGAGTAAAGTCCACTGTTGACATTATTTCTCCAATATGATAGAATAGGGTAGAATGAATAGTAAGGAAGACAGATTTCGATACATCAATTGGGTAGAGGACCACTATCCTACCCTAGTTCCACGAATGGAAAGAAAATGTTGTCGATGCTTTAAAGGGAAAACGACCTCCTACATTGACCAATCTTATCCAGCGTGTGTAGAAAGATATTGGGAACTCTTTTCAAATGATGAAGAAATGGTAAATCGCTATTGGGGGATTGTAGTAGAAGCGTTTAAAAAGAAACGTCCAGATATAATGATGGAATACTACATGATAGGTGGTGAATAGTGTATCCTGACACAACACCAATCACAATCCGCTACATTTGGGATCTCAAACATTCTGCATATACTGAGGAACTTGAACAGGCATTTAAGTCCGTGGGTTGTGGGAGGAGGTCCTATGGGTCGTATCCTGCGTGTGTAAGAATGTGGAATCAACCCACTACACCAATTTATAATTGGGAGTTATATATAATCCTCTGTGATATGTACTTCAATTACTTGGAAGCATATCTGGTGGAACATTACCCTATGCTTGCAATGGAAGCCTTTCTTTTACAGGAAAGCAAAGATGGTGAAATCCAGTATTGACATTAAGTATCCAATATGATATAATTCAGTAGTAAATACAACAAAGGAGGTGTCTAATGAAAGACATCAACGAAAGAGGAAAAGAAGTCGTAACGGGAAGAAAGGTACTCGGGAAGAAGGTTGAGGTCATCCACTACTTTGAGAACGGAGAGAGCGAGTCTACGTTCCACACCGATGTGGCGGACAACTGCTACGCAAGGAAGAACCTTGAGAAGCCAGGAATGAAAGAGTTGATGGAAGCCAACGGTCGGAATACCTTCGTGTACCTGAATCCTGAAGGGGTGCAGGAAGTGGCTTCGTGCAGAATGGAAGCCGCCAAGAAGTATGGCTACAACGGAAACGGTCACACGGCTCCCTTTCTCAACAAGAAAGGGTGCAGGAACGTTGACGGTAGCAGGATTCAAGGGTAACAAACAGGGCGGGGTTCCCACAAGAAAGGGCAATAAATCCCTGAGTAGGGAACCCCGAAGCCCACTACCTATAAGGGAGGTGATGCCTGTGCATTGGCTTACGGACGCATTTATAGTCTTCCAGTACGCAAAGAAACTTCCCCCAATATGGGGTGTGTGGAAGGTTATAGAGCCAAATGTTTGGATACGTGTACTGTAATCCAACAGGGGGTGAGCGATTCTCATCCCCTGAAAACATGGGTGGTATGGAGTCCATAAATAGAGTAAGGTGGTGAAATATTGGAAACGGAAAATGAAACCATAGGGGAGTATCTGGAACTAAATTACCTAAAAAAGGTACGAAACATGGAGCGGAGGGTCTGTAACTGCTTCAAAGGGAAAACCGATACCTTTATTAAGACGAAGTATCCAGAATGTCTCTTTGTGGACGGTACAGATAAAGAGGTAGGAGATGAATTAATAGGTGAATACTGGGGAGTTATACTCTTCCACTTAAAGAAGAAGTATCCTGCCTTGATGATGGAAGTATACCTGTTGCAGGAGTTTGAACGAAAGTGAATCCTATCTTTACATTTGGTATCCAATATGGTACAATAGGGTATAAATAATGAAGAAGGAGGTGAGAACATGAAAAAGGAAGCAACAATGGTGTTTGAGGAAGTGAATGGTAAGAGGTATCCGTATTGGTATGGCATTAATATGGACCTTGCCACAGGTGGAAGGGTTACAGCGTTTTATGGATACACCTCAGCAGTACGAGAGAGGATACTTGAAGTAGAGTATTCCCACAATGACCCATTTGACCATCTCCGTGAGAACCTTGTTGTGGAGGCACAGGCAGTAGGGATAAACGCAAGGGTGGACAATAAGGTGGTATTTGAGATAACTTCCATGGGTGGAAGGAGATTATACTTAGGTTGGTACGATGGAAGATTTACAGTCGGATTAGATGTCTACACCGAGTCTCCGACCAACGAGCAGAGGAGGAAATAACATGGTTATCAAGACTGGAATCAAGCGGGTGGCAAGCAACGTGGAAGAAGAGGTTGTTGTTGAATCCCACATCGCAAAATACCCTTACAAGGAACTGGTGGTGAAGGTACTTGGAAAACCCACCAAGAAAGGGAAGATGACAAAAGAGTATCGGGATCTCAAAACTCGGATGGGTGATGATTGGTATTCCGACATAACGAATACTTGGTGGGACGAGCAAAGCTGTTTGTCCGTTGCCGACATGGAGAAGTTAGACAACATCTTGGAGGAGGTGTCGGTGTAGCATGGAAGGGGAAAACTCCAGAATGGGGAGTTACTTAGATGAAAACTATAAAAGGATAGTTATGAGTGCTGAAAGGAAACTCTTTCGCTGTTGCAAAACGATGTCCACTAAGGAATTGCGTAATCACTATCCACCATGTAGGAAGAGACATTCCTACATGGATGAATTTACCTTTGATGAGTGGAGAGAACTCTATTATGGAGTCCTAATTGCAGACATACAGAAGCGACATCCAGAGAAGATAATGGAAGCCTTTATGTGTGCTGAATCTTGGAGGAGGTAAGATGGCATGGGTAGGAATTGAACCGTCCCTAGGAAGACGGACGTGTGCTGTGTGTGGCAACAAAATTCGTCCCAAAGAACATTGTCTCCATATGCAAGCAGCAGGAGCACACTATCCAGTAAAGGTGAACCTGTGTTGGATGTGTGTGCTTAAATTCAATGAGGAATTACTCTTCCAACAATGTAAACAAGAGGAAACAATTTACACCACAAAACGCTGAAATCCAGTAGTTTGTGGTGTAAATCCACTATTGACTATGTTACTCCAATATGGTAAAATAAGGTATAAAATATGAGAAAGGAGGCGAACATGAAAGACAAAAGAGCAAAGGCATTGTCCAAGGCGTGTAACCTATCAAGGGAGTTAAAGAAAGACTTCGTGGCAATCCGTTTCGGCAACGATTATGTAGTTTCCACATCATTAAAAGCGAGGTGGAAGTAACATGACTAAGAAAGTAGCTTGGATGATGGTAGTACTGCCAGTAGGAATTCTTTTTGTCATAGGATGTATTTTTTGTCCTTTGCCAACATTAACTGCTACTGCTCTCCTACTAGGGACAGCATCGGTAGCAATTGGTTCCGCATGGTTATTATCAAATTCAAAATGAGGAGGTAACATGAACAGATTATCCAAAGCGTGGTGGGAGTTGGTCGAGATGTTTCCGTACTTGGCTGGGATGAAAGTGCAGTTTGAACTGATTCCTGGCATCAAGAGGAAGAGCATCAGAGAAATCCAGGCGATTATACTGGAGACCATTAACCGATAGCAAATCCTGGGGTGGGAGTACTTGTTTTCACTCCTTTCAAGGCTACTCCCACCCACCCCTACATGGAGATTCTATGTACGATGAACTGCACTATCCAGGTCAGAGTATTAACCGAGGAGCGGAGTATTATATTGCCAAAGTCCATCCTGAGGATGCTTACTACAAGTATCAGTTAGTGGGATGTAAGTTTTTTCTTAGGAATTGTATGTGCTATAAGTACCCTGTAGAAGGATGGCGAAATGGGGAAATGATGCTCTATAAGGATTACTTCATAGATGACCTTAATAGATATGCTCCCTTTTACTACCTTGCAACGGGAAGGTTGTTAGATGGACCACTGATGGGTGAGGATATTTCCTTTTGGAAGGTGATGTTGAGCAGGGATTTTCCATTCTTTACGGTGATGAGGGATGCGGTAGATGGTAATTTGTGAATCCTAGTATAGATAAAGGAAGCGATTGAAGAAACATCCAGTATTGACATTGAGAGTCCAGTGTGATACACTATACTATAAAATGACGATAGGAGAAACCATATGAAAGACTGCTATGTCCCACAGGCAACAAAGCGAGTGTGGAACCGAGGTGCATCATCCAGACCAATCAAGTCAGCAAGGTTCCTCATTAAGTTTTGGTTTACAGGAACGTATGCAATGGAGATGCTTCGGTGGGGAAGTAAGCGAGAGTGTGAGTCCTTCGCACAGGTGTATTCCAAACAGATGTTCACAGAAGATGGAGCAACACCATGTCGCATAACCGTGGAGGCGTTCTAATGAGGATAAAGATACCCAATGAGGAATTAAAGTCGCTCTGTTCGGATGAGGAAATAGAGTCGCTTGTCAAAGAATTGGAAGGTAAAAGTGTAGAGGAAATCTTCACAATACTTCGCTTGGCAGGAGAGAAAAAGTTTGTTGGAGCCATAGTTCTTGATGATGGAATATTTCTTGCTGAGAACTACAGGAAATTCGTGTATGATAGGGAGGTGAATTAAATGAAATGTAAATCCAAAGTTGATGGTGGGTACTTCCGCTTGAATGATAAGGGGAAGTGGGTGAAGGTGAACGCTCCAGTACAGGACACGTTACCTTTCAACTTGAAAGGAATACCTTTCAAAAGAGAAGATGAAACAGTGGAATTTAGATGGGGAAAAGTTCAGTTCCCGATACCACCTGTCGGTGTCGGGAAGAGTGATTGTTGTGAACAGAGTGGAAAATCTACTTCCAAACATTCTTGGTATAGGAGGTAACATGAGAGTAAGAGGGATAATTCAGTACAGACCACAATGGTTTCCAGAAGGTGAACCAAATGGATATTTAACCCAATCTTGGGATAAGAACCTGTGGAATATAGCCGTTGATTACTCAATCAATTCCTTACAGAGTAAGATGGGCTTCAAAATTCCAAGTCTATCACGGTATGCTCCTAAGTTTGAGGGCAAATCAGCGGATGAGATTTACAGGTATCTGCTATCCAGAAATTCTATTACATGGTATAGGAGGTGAAATGGTTAAACATTATTTTGCAGGAAGGTGGAGAGTAGGAAGAAACAAAATCTTGGAAATAGAGCTATTCAAGACGCAGGATAGTTTCTATCTTGGAACTCAGATTGAATGGTCATGGAGAACCAATGACCATCAAGGAGGCTCTTTTGAGATTAACTTGGGAATCTACCATCTTCTAATCTCCTTCTATGATACACGACACAAGGGGGAAACAGAGTGAGAATTTCCAATGTATGTAAGAATGATTTACAGGAAGCGATGAGAAGGACGGATAGAACCTTTGGGAATAACCTTGAGTTCTGGAGACTAAGTTCCAGGAATAACAATGACACACTATGGAACGTGAGGATTTGTGTGTGTAGGAAAGATGGTAAAGGAGCCAAGAGATTGTATCCTACAAGAGCATCCGAAAACAATTTCTATCAGGCTCCAATGATGTGGGCGTGTTGGCATTCCCACGGAGAGTTCTTTAACAATCTCCTTATTGTACAACCAAAGGCACGAATCCGTACTGGACTGTGGTACACAGATAATTCAAATTCCATAACCAAGGACAACTGGGTATGGAAGCCAATGAACTTGGAGAAAAAGACAGGTGGAAGGGAAGCTCCGATGAACTGGGGGATACATACCCCTCATGGTGTGATCCAAACAAACCTGAATCGCTCCCAGTGTTTTTGTTTAGGGGAAGACTACTACCTTAAACAAATAGGGAAAGGAAATTTCTGGACTCGTCAAGGATGATTTAAATGACATATCCACAATTGACAAAGACTATCCAATGTGGTATAATTGGGTATAATTTGAAGCAACAAAAATCTATTAAAAGGAGGTACAAGGATGAGACCAAAGCACTTAGCAAACCTCCTGAACCTTGCTATCCGTAACAATCAAAATGTGATGGTAACAGGAGGTCCAGGAACAGGCAAGTCGGATGTAGTGGCTCAAGCGTGTGGCTTTGACTCCAGCGATGCTGTAGTCGATGCCATATCCCAGTATGAAGGAGGTGAGGTAGAAGGTAGGAAGTCTGATTTCGACATGATTATATCACATCCCGTGGTATCTGATCCTGTCGATTACAAAGGCTTTCCTGCAATCATTGATGGTAAGGCTACGTTCCTGCCATTTAGTGATTTGGAGTATCTCATTAGCCCAAGAAGGAAAACAGTGTTCTTCTTGGACGATATGGGTCAAGCACCGAGTAGTGTCCAAGCAGCAGCGATGCAGTTAATCCAATGCAAGCGAATCAATGGACACAGAGTTCACAAGGATGTTGTCTTTCTTACTGCAACAAACAGGAAAGAAGACAAGGCGGGAGTTGGGTCGGTCATTGAACCCTTCAAAGGACGCAACCTTATCATTGAGTTGACTCCTGATGAAGATGATTGGTGTGGATGGGCGTTCAAGCATGGAATGCCCGTGTGGTTGATAGGATTAATCAAGTGGAAGAAATCACTGAGCGAGTCCATGCTGTATGATTTCAAGCCGAGCTTGGATATGACCAACAGCATCACACCGAGGAACGTAACGAGAGCAGGAACATGGTATAACATTGGTATACCTGAAGGACAACAGCATGAAGTATTCGCTGGATGTGCAGGAGAAGCGTTTTCGATAGTCGCAACAGCGTATCTCCAACTGTACTCTAAACTTCCTGACATTGATGACTTAATCAAGAATCCAACGAAGGTCAAGGTTCCAGATGAGCCGTCCCTGCTGTATGCGGTGTGTTCCGCATTGGCATCGAAGGCTACCGTGGAAAACTTCGACAACATCGGAATCTTCATTGACAGGTGTCCAGTCGAATTTCAAGCGATGACCATCAAGGATGCAATTACGGCAAAGCGGGAGTTAATTCAGACTCCGTGTTTCAAAAAATGGAGCAACAAGAATTCAACCTTGTTGTAGCAGGACAGGAGGGGGCAACCCCTCCTACTACAAAACCATAGGAGGTGTTTATGTATCGTCTTGGAGACAAGAGTATGCTTATCCATCTGCACATCGGGCAGTATGGAGGCAGAGCAGAGGACAAGGAAGTAACACGGTTTGTGGAGAATGCTTTTAACATCGTAGGAACTGGTAGGTGGAACAAGAAGTTAATTCCAGAGAGGTTAGCACGAATCAATTCCCATGCACAGAGGGCAAGGGCACTCCACCAGTTTCTAACAGTACCTTGGGATTTCGCAGGTACAGCACTTCTCCCAAATGAATTGTACTTTGAGTACATGGAGAAGATGCAACCCCTCAAGGACATATTTTTAATGGAAGCTCAACAGTTGGTTCAGGATTACACCGAGATTATTGAGTCGGAAAAGGTAAGGCTGGGTCCTCATTTCAAAGATTCAGACTACCCGCCAGCGTGGAAGCTGTCGAACAAGTTCCAGTTCAATGTTGCCATTTATCCAGTACCTGAGAGTGGTGATTTCCGAGTGTCTCTTGTAGACTATGAGTTGGATCGGCTGAAACAAGACATGGAGAAGAACATCATGTCCAAGGTAGCCGACAACACCAAGGGATTGTGGCTTCGGGTGCATGAAGCGATGCAGGATTTGGTTGACCGTTTGAATGGACCGAGAGGAATGCGGTATGATTCGCCTGTTGTGGATAACCTCAAGAAGTTAGCCAAGATTCTCCCTGCTCTTAACTTTGCACAGGACCCAGATTTGGACACGATGGCTCAGGAAATTGATGCCAAACTGACCAATTACAAACCAGAAGAAATCCGTGATGATGAGGGAATCAAGAAGATTGTGCAGGACGAAGCTGAGAAACTCCTTGACAGAGTGAATCAGTATATCTGAGGATGACTGACAAGGAAATATACCTTAAACTGTTTAAGAGGGGGAAGGTCTCTATCGGGAGACTTAGGAATAGAGTCTTCCCCTGCACCACCAAATTTGGTGGAAGTATAGACCCAAAATGCTATAAGTTTCTCCAGGATACAGGTCCTACTCCTCTAACAGAAATAGAGGACTTATACTACAGCTACATTATGGAGTTCGTAAAGAAAGAGTATCCAGAGAGGGTGTTTGCTTTATGGATGACATCAAAAGAATGATACCAGAAGTATCCCATGAGGATGAACAGATTTATTTCTACTTGTGGGAACAACACATGAACTTGATGCTGAAGATGGAAAGAAAACTGTTCCCATGTGTAAGGAAAATAACCTTACCATATCCCCTAGACCTTTCCTGTCGAAGGATGATACTAAACTATTTTTGGGGGGATGGAAAACCAGCTCTACTGGAGTACTACTATGCATCCAAGAAGAAGATTATAATGGACTATTTCAAAAAGACGTATCCACACATTATTTTTGAGATTAAGATGACAGGGGAATACAAAGGTAAGCAAATCCGTAAAGAATTCTCTTGACATTTATTGTCCAATATGGTATAATTAGGTATAAAATATGACAGAGGAGGTGAAAGTATGAGCGGAATGAGTAAATTTACTAAAGCAAGGGTGGGAGTGCATATATCTTCACCGTTCTTCGCTCCCCTTAGTCTGCGATTGAATCCTGTTGAGGATAACAACTGCCCAACAATGTGGACAGATGGTATCTCGATAGGGTACAATCCAAAATGGGTGGAAACTCTACCATTGGATGAAGTCAAGGGTGTAATCATCCATGAAGTGTTTCACGTTGCGTTCCACCACACTACCCGCAGAGGGAACAGAGACCCGTTAATATGGAACATCGCTGCGGATTATGTGGTCAATCTTCAAGTACTTGCAGCGGGATACAAGTTACCACAAAATCTACTTTATGACAGGAAGTATGAAGGGTGGACAGCAGAGAAGGTGTATCAGGAAATATTCAAAAATGCCAAGAAGATTCCAATGAGTGGTGGTCCTGGGTTTGGGGAAGTTAGAGATACCAAATCGGGTAACGGACAGCCTCTAACGGAAAGCCAAGTGAATGAGGAAGAAGCCAAATGGAATGTGGCAGTCCAACAGGCATACGCTATGGCAAAGAAACAAGGCAAAGTTCCTGGTGGTATGGATCGGCTGATGGAAGGTCTACTGGAACCAAAGGTAGACTGGAGAGCCGCTTTACAGGAGTTTGTTACAAAGTACAGTCGGAATGATTACACTTGGCGTAAACCAAACAGGAGATATATAAGTGGTGGTACTTACTTCCCATCACTTGAGGCTCCTGAGATTGGCACAGTCGTAATCGGAATTGACACTTCGGGTAGCATGGGGAACGATGAGTTAAATGAGATTGCTTCCGAGTTCAATTCAATCAGGACAGTTCACAGGATGAAAATTATTGCTATCTTTTGTGATGCGTCTGTCCAGAACGTACAAGAGTTTGAGGAGAGCGATATTGCCTTGCTGAAACCGAAAGGTGGAGGTGGTACGATGTTCTCTCCTGTATTCAAGAAGGTAGAGGACTTGGACGTTGAGCCTGTCTGTATGGTGTACTTTACGGATGGTGAATGTGATGACTTTCCAAAAAGCGAACCTGAGTATCCTGTGTTGTGGGGATTAACGTACAAGAATGGATATTTTAAACCACCATTCGGAACCACAATCACCATGAAGGAGTCAGGTAACAGAGGGAGGTATTAATGAAAAAATTAGAACTATTTCTGCTTATCCTGAAATTGAACTTGTTAAAAGTAATCCTAAAATGTGGGGACTATCTGTATGAAACCCTTTACATGAGGAGGCGTTACTGATGGCGTGTCTTTGGGAAGCATGGTTTGAGGCAGGAGATAATGACCTTGTGGTGTTGGATAGCATGGATGGAGAAATATTAAGGCTACCGAAGGGACTACCACAAACAAAGAAACTTGTGGAAGAAATGATGGAATACCCTGTAGCCTTTCGGGATCGGTGGAAAACAAGAAAAGGATTTGGTCATATCGGAGAATCTAAACTTCTCTATGATTATCTCAAGAGGAGCAAAGAGAAGTTTGAACTCCTGTATAAAAACCAGACCGAGAGCTGGACGAAGGGGTTAAAGAAATGAGGGATAATGCAAACAAAAGCTATTTCATCAAACTCCCCAACTCTGAGGAGAGCAAGACATTCATTAAGGTATTGCGGAAGCACTTCAAGAGTCCCCACTACCGTGTTAGAGTCCAAGCAAATAGGTATAAGGAAAGATTAGGGGACTCACTGGCGTGGCGAGTGTATATCCAGTATAACAAAACCTGGAACCTCCCCCTAAAAGCAGAATGGTGGGGAAACTTAGATATTGAGGAGATTCCAAAACTACTGGACCAAGTCTTTCTCCTCCAAGAGAAAACAAAGGACGGGGAGCTGGGGGCGTTGGCATTTATTAAGAAGAAGTATCCAGAAGTGTTAATGGAGTATCTAATGACCCAAGGAGGTGAACATTGGTAGATGTAACGGAGTTAGTACATAAGAACAATGCAAAGCAACCGTATCCAGATTGGATAACGCCTACAACGGAAAAGTTCTTCACCACCAAAACGGAGAACACACTCTTCCGTATGGCAGAGAAGATTGATTTTGTAACGGAAGTACCACTCAAGACCGCTCTCCTAAGTGTGCTCCTGAAGAAGGTAAATCTTTGGGAAGTTGGATTCCGAAGTAGTAGTGGGCTGTGGTTTCCTGCAAAAAAGTATACCTATGACTGCTGTAGGAAAGTTAATGCTCCTACCGTGAACAATCCCTTAGGACTGAAGCATCACATGAGGACAGAGAAACATATCCTAAACTTATTATCCACAGTCTTTAAACTAAAGACGGAACGTATTCAGAAGGAGTTACCGAGAGCAAAAATGATATTTGCTATGGATACTACCTTGCTGGAGGAAAGCATCATCAACATACGGTGTATCCGATGGTCCTCATGAAAAAGAAAAAACAGGCTGGAGACGAGATAAACTGGACAAAGATAAGTAGTGCAGTGGATAAATTCTGTAAGGAGTTAAACAAGTTTTGGGAGAGAGAGGAACGAAAAATTAAACTACCGAAAGTACCACCGATGTCTCCCATGAAGCAGGGTATTATGGAACATGAAGTGTATCTCCAAAAGAAGTTCCTTGTGGAGATAGAGGAGGCACTCAATGGGCAGACCAAAGAAGGGGGAGAACCTCATAATACTCTCCCTTAGAGTAGAGAAAGAGATGTTGGAGAAATTGGATGAGATGGTGAAGGATTTAAAAACCATTACCCGAACTGAGGCTATCCGTATTGCGTTGGAGTGGTGCTTAGAACAGAAAGGGTTTTTAAGGAACCTAAAAAACTTAGATTAGAGGAGAGATTAAATGGCAATCTATAGGAAGTACTATACTATTGGGGATACCGTGTATAGACCATTTGCTACTTACAATCCAGGAATCGTTATGGAGGTACTATCGAATGGATATACTATTAAATGGTTAAATGGAAAAGTAACTTCTACTGGAGGCTTACAAATAGCTTCCTTTGATGACCTTATCCAAGACCATTTGAAGAAGGCGGAAACACACTCACGTAAACGGGATAAACTTAGAGTGGAGGAAGAAAAATGAAGGTATTACTTTGGCTCTGGAAAGAACTGAATTGGTGGTACTATCTTCCAAAAGAATTAGAAAAATGGTTGAAGGAGAGGAAACAATGGAACAAATAATGTATTTCTTATTCTGTATTTGGAGTATGGATACTAAACTTGAAAAATTAAGAAGGATGAAACAGTGGGGACGAATGCAGTTGTATGTTGCATTTTTCCCAGTGCCAACGTACATTAAAGGGAGGTGATTTGATATGGCAATAGATATTGATATCCGTTGTTCAGAGTGTAATACAAGTATTACGGATAGTGAAGATGTTTACTGTGAAGGTTGTAAAAGCCACTACTATTCCTGTAATGAATGTAAAGACGAAATTGACCCCTCAGACCTCTCCTATTGTTATCAATGCTATACTACCCTTAGTGATGAAAAGGATGCGTTTGAGGGTCAATGTTGTGAACTGGAAGAGAAACTTGACGATGCAAGGAGTGATGCCGAATCCCAAATAGATGACTTACAAACTGAGTTGGAGGAGGCTACCAACAAGATAGATTCCCTTATGAGGTTCTTAGGGGAACATTTTCCAGATGCGTTGATGGCGTACTCCATGCTGACACAGGAAATGGTAACGCAAAATGGATAAGCTACCAAAATTGTATGAAAGACTTCGGGAACTTTATCAGTTTAAACATAAGAGTTCCCCACGTAGGCGTATACCAAGGATAGAGAAGATGATAGGAGTAATTAAAAAAGAAATAAGGAGATGCAAAGATGCTACTCTGCCCAAAGTATAAGGAGTGTAATACTTACAAAGTACTAAGCTGTTTACATAGGATTCCACATGAGTCAATAGGTAATTGTACCTATCGTCCTTGTTCTAAGAATTATCGGAGAAATATAGTCTGCGAGGAAGAGTTCTATATCTATATGAGGGAAGCAATAGATGACAAAGGAAAATAAAGACCTAACAATATTCCTTATACGAAGGAATCCAGTACGGTGGACGAGAGTGAGACGGAGTGTGGTTCCATGTGGTAGCCTTTCTCCACACTGCTTTACCCTGTTACCTACTATCTGGATGGGGCATGAGGAAATTAGAAAGCAAATAACAGAGAAGTTTAAGGAAGATTACCCAGAGGTACTTATGGAATTCTTCATGTTAGGAGGTGAAGATGACTTTTAAGGTGAAAGTCCTTACTTGCTGTGAACCAAACTTTTGGTATAAGGATTACTTAGGACAAGTATTTACGGTAGTAGAAGATGAGGGGGATATTCAGCTATGGCGAGTATTAAACCCTCCCAAAAAGGCAGTACGCTATGTCCAAGAACGAGAAAATGGCTGGAAGGGAGATTTGTTTCTACAAAAAAGGGATTGTGAGGATGAGTTCTTCATCCTTATGAGGAGTGTGGTAGATGGATGATATTAACCTTGCAGGAGAAATGGTGAAAGTAATTTTGGCAGAGCGGGGATTTGACCTCTACCAAGTTATGGAGAATTCTAGAGGGGAATTAGCCCCCTTTAGTTTCTTCCATGTTAAAGATGGGATATTAGTCTACTATCTAAAGGAAGATGATTGGTTGGTACACCTTGGATATAGAGATAAGGAGGCAACCAAAAAATATAACAATCATTTTGAGTGCTTTGAGGAAGTACTTAAGTTTTTGGATGAGGTTAGGCATGGAAGAGATTGATTTATTTGAAGAAATGGAAAACTCACTGCTTGAGCAACAGGGATTTGTACGCTCATTATCTGGTGTCTTCCTTAAGGGGGATGATTACTTCTACCGAAGTAAGGTCTTTCCAAGAGTGTGGGTATCCCACTTCTGTACAGTCTACATTACCTTTGAGGAAATACTAAACTATTTAAAGGAGAAGCTATGAAACTAATCTATATAGGAGACCATTTTTATCGTGAAAGCAGAACAACGATGTCTCCAATCTACACCGAAGATGGAAAGCGTAGCGACTGGGGATTTGTACGGATTGCTTTAAGTAAAGGGGAAAATGTGGAAATCAGACAGGCAACGGTACTTGAACGGAAGTTTTATGAAACAAAACTTTCCAGACTTAAAAACCGATACCAAAGTGAGGAAAATTCATGAAGAAGAAAGCCTTGATAACTGGAATCACAGGGCAGGATGGTAGCTATTTAGCAGAGTTACTATTAAGCAAGGACTACAAAGTTTACGGAATGATGAGGCGTGTTAGTGTTTTCACTACTGAAAGAATAGACCATATATTCAACGAGGTTGACCTCCTACACGGTGATGTTACTGATTCAAGCAATACTAACCGCTTAATAAAACAAATCAAACCAGACGAAACCTACAACCTCTCAGCCCAGTCCCATGTAGGTGTTTCTTTTGAAGTACCAGAATATACAGCGGATGTTGATGCTCTTGGAACTCTTAGATTATTAGAAGCAATAAGAACGGAACACCCTGTATGTAAATTTTACCAAGCATCCACTTCGGAGTTGTTCGGGGCGGTATTGGAAATACCACAGAAGGAAACTACACCGTTCAACCCACGTTCCCCCTATGCAATCGCCAAACAGTATGCTTACTGGATTGTCAAGAATTATCGGGAAGCCTACAATCTGTTTGCGTGTAATGGAATTCTGTTCAACCATGAATCACCCCGCAGAGGAGAAACCTTTGTTACAAGGAAGATTACGAAAGCGGTAGTGAAGATAGTGCGTGGACTCCAAAATGAACTTGTATTAGGAAATCTAAATTCGGAAAGGGATTGGGGGTATGCTCCCGAGTTTGTGGAATCCATGTGGATGATGTTAAACATGGTGGATAAACCTTCCGATTATGTGATAGCCACAGGGGAGAAGCATACGGTGAGAGAGTTTGTCGAGGAAGCATTTCGGTATTATGAGTTAAAAATAGAGTGGGAAGGGGATGGTTTGGAAGAGGTTGGCAGATTGAGGAAGGAAATTGTGGTTAGACAAGATCCAAAATATTACCGACCTACTGAAGTGGACTTATTACTTGGAGATTACAGCAAAGCATATCATGACTTTGGTTGGAGACCGAAGACCAAGTTCAAGGATATAGTAAAAATAATGATGAAGGAGGAGAATCGTGAGTTATTGTAGGTGGAGTACAGATGATTTCCAATGTGATTTGTATTGTTTTGAGCATACAAGTGGATACTTTGTAACTTATGTGGCAGGAAATAGACTTGTTTACAAAGAACCACTACCCCCCGATGTTCCATTTGAGGACACAGAAGCGTGGGTAGAGAGGCATACCAAAATAATGGAGATGGCTCAAGAAGGAGAACATATACCCATTGGATTACCGTTTGATGGGAAAGAGTTTTGGGATTCTACTTTAGAGGATATGCTTAACCGCATAAAAGAATTGAAGAAACTTGGATATGTTGTCCCCGATTATGTAATTGAATCCATAGAAGAGGAGGTGAGAGAAAATGGGAGATAGAGTAAGCATAAGATTTGTGAATGGGGATTCCTCCAGTCCAGTGCTATTCAATCACTGGGGAGGCAAAGCGTTTGTGAAGGTGGCAGTATCCTATGTAAAAGAGTTACACGAAGAATTAGTGGAAAATGATTCTAGGAATACTTACCCACTTGATAGGTTGGAACCACAGACGGTGATGGTTGACTTCATCCGATACTTAACAACTGGATATGAGAGAGTACGAAGTAACCTATATCTGGGAGTTAGCCCCGATGATGGAGATAATTCTGACAATGGGCATTGGGATGTGCTGTTAGAAGGAACTAAAGTAAAATTAAGGAGGAGATAGAGAAATGGGACTTGATATGTACCTCAACAAAAGGTTTTATGTAGAAAACTGGGAACATACTCCCTTGGATAAGAGGCATGAGATTATTATCCTGCAAGGGGAGAAGGTGAGAACGGATATTCCCGCTGATAAGATTAGTGAGGTTATCTGTAATGTAATGTATTGGAGAAAGGCAAACGCTGTCCACAGGTGGTTTGTGGAGAACTGCCAAGATGGAAATGATGATTGTCGGGAGGCTTATGTTTCACAGGAGCAGCTTGAAGAACTGAGGAATATTTGTGAGAGGGTTCTAGCGGAGTGTAAATTAGTCAAGGGTAAGATTGTAAATGGAATGACTTTTAAGGATGGTAAAGATGAACCAATACTGGAAGATGGAGAGTTTATTGAAGACCCATCCACAGCAGAGGAACTCTTACCAACAGAAGAAGGCTTCTTCTTTGGAGGCACTTCCTATGACCAATGGTATTATGAGGACCTACAGAGAACAAAAGATATGCTGGATAAGGAACTTGCTATTGAACCGAATGACGCAAGTTATTATTACCATTCCAGTTGGTGATGTATGAGTTATAAAGAAGGGATAATACCAAGTAAGAACCAGATACCATTTGATGTAGCCGAATTAACCAGAGAGGTGGAACAATTATCCCATCAAGTAAGAGTCCTACATTTTGTGCTTTACAAAATTGGTAGTGATATTTATGAGGATAATTGGGAAAAGCTGTATGAGAAACATAAAGAATTAGCAGACCTTTAAAGGAGGCAACAATGATAAAAACATCTAAAATCATAAAAACCTTTGGAACGTGGGCAGTTACAATGTATGGAATAGAATGTTTAACTGACTACTATCCAATTGAAAAAAGAGATATTAAAAGAAAGAAAGGAGAAGTAAGTTGGGAAAAGCATATGTCAGGAAAAACATGGGTAAAGATAGAAGATTTTCGACAAGCATTGGAGTATGCTAAAGAGATTTGGTTTCCTTGGAGGGAGAAATGTCAAGACTAAAAGTAGAGGGTGGAAAGAAAACTGCAACCCTGTGTATCACAATCGTTGGAAAACTAGAGATTGAAGATTTTGAGGATGTCTCGTTTGTGGAAGAAGTATTAGAAAAAATACGGGAGTATGGAGAAGCAGAGATTACCAATACAGAAATTGTAGTAAATAAATAATAGGAGGAATGTTATGGAAACACCGTATCGGTTCAGAACTTTTCACGTTTTAAACAGGGAACAAAAAGAGATTGGAAGAATAACTTCGGTGAAACGAGTGGAAGAGGGAGGTAAATGCCTTGTCGCTTTTGCCTTCTGCTCTCCAAAAGACAGGTATCATAAGAAGTTTGGACAGATGATAGCCCTTGGAAGATTATTGAACCGCCCAAAGAAACGCTATGTAACCTATGAGGGAAGCGTACAAGACCTCAAGGACATGGCAATAGCGGTTGCTTCAATGAAAGGTATTAAATGGATTAACAAAGAGGAGGTTATAATTCTGGTATGAAAATAAAAGACTTGATTAAGGAACTATCTACCTTTGATAGAAATATGGAAGTGATTATTGCTCCACGAAACTCTAGTCTCTATGAGGAATCCTTTTCTTTAGCCGACATCATAGAGTATGAGGAAAAAGAGTTGGTGGAGGACGAGGATGGATACATCCATGATTTGGAATATGATGAATTGGATAAGAATTCCATTCGTAGGGAGTTCAATGCGATTGTATTCTATCCTCCTGAAAGTTAAGGGGAATAAAAACTAATTCATTTTTCTCTTGACAACGGACTAAAAATGTGCTATAATGTAGGTATAAAATGAAGAAAGAGATAGGTACAGTACCATTTGTGGCTCCACAGAATTGGGAAATGGAGTACATAAATAAGTTAAATAAAGTATACAGACGATTATATGATTCCGAGGAACAATGCAGAAAATTAGAGGAGTTCCTACAAGAAAACTATCCGGAGGTACTATGGCATTACAGGATGATAGGAGTCTCCAGAAGGTGAAACCTATGTGGAGTCCAAAAGAGATTTGGATTTCAGAGAGTGGAAAGATTATGGGTAGAAGTGGTGGCTTTGGTGGAAAAATCTGGGAGTTCGTTGATGGAGAGTGGAAAGAGATTAAGCAACATCCACTCTACTACGAACCCTATTAATGTGGGGATAGTTTAAGGGTAGAACATGAGGTTGTGGTCCTCAGGGTGGGGGTTCAATTCCCCCTCCTCACCCCAATAAGGAGAAGTATGACTCATCATTGTAAAGGCTGTAAACTCCACCATAATGCTGGACATCCAAAGGATTCCCAGTTAGCTAAGACCTATAACGATTGGTGTTGTAAGGGTTATGGAAAACCTGCAAGAAAGGCTATAGGAGAATGTAAATTAAAAGGTTGGAAGGAGGTCAAGGATGAAACCAACACAGGGTAAGTGCAAGGATTGTAACCACAGTCATGAGAAAACTATTACTCCTGATGATATGTATTGTGATAAACTTGATACTCATATAAAGATATGGTGGACAGGATGCGTAATGTGGGAGAAGAAGGAGGTCACGGATGACTTGGCAACGATGGAGATTCCAACAATTAGCATATGAGGGTATCGTTTACGACTACAATGATTTTGGGGAAGTAACTCAATTATGGATAGTCAGCCACGGATATATTTTTGAAGTTTGGTATTAAGGAGGTCAAGGGTGACAAGAGATGAGTTGAGAAAAAAGATAGAAGGACGTATATCTTTTTGTACGTTGCAGAAATATAGACCGAGAGATATTGCCGACCAAATTATGGTCCTGATTGACGAGGCAGGGTATGTAAAAACAAAGTATAGCTCTGAAGAAATTGAAAGGGTAATGAAGATACTAACGGCAGAAGAAAAAGTTAAAAAGGAAAAGGTTGTTAAAGTAATACTTAACCACGCAAAGTCTTTGGATTGGTAGGAGGGGGGGTAATTGCACAAGGAGATTAAGAATGACTGTGAAAGAAGCAAACGAAAAATGGAATCCAATGTTTAAAAAAGTTTCTTCAAAAGGAATAAGTTTAACCAGTATCCAGAAGAACATCAACTTTTTAGAGTACCCATTATTTTTTCCATCAAAGACTAAATTAACAGAATGGGAATTAAATGGGTATGAAATAGAGTGCAAGTCTCTTGGGCTTCCTGGCGTTACCGACATTAATATGCTAAATGTAATCCTACATTTAGCACAGGCTACATCATCCCCAATAGTTAAGTTCACTAACTTTCGGGATATTGTAGAGAGTGCAGGTTACAGCAGAAGGTCATTCACTTACGAGGAAATAATGAATGTATTACATAGGTGGAAGAACACAAGGGTTTCCTTTAAAAAGTTTTATGATAACAAAGAGTACAAGAAGAAATCATTCAACAAGATAATTACCCAACTATATCATAATGATACAAACAATAGTTTAACTGTTACTTTAAACAATGAGTTTTACCTATGTCAATCAAACAAGTTTTCTAAGACAATTAGTTTGCCTATGTTTTATGACCTATCACCAACAGCAAAAAGAATCTATGAGGTACTAACTAAGACTTTTTATAAAAGGACTAAGTGGGTGGTTGGGTGCGAAACTTTTTTAAATAAAATCCCAATTATGAATGATGTGGAACTTAGTGTGAATAAATTTAATCTCCACAGGTACATGAAGGAGATAAATAAAAATTTAATATTGTACGGAAAAAAATACATTTTCACCATGAACCTGCTAAAGGAAATGGATCTTATTGTATTTAATTTAGTACAATTTAAAAAGTGAAGTGGAAGGTGGAGCGTCATGTTGCTGATTTTTTAAGGGGTGTGGAGCGTCATGTTGCTGATTTTTTAAAGCCATTTTCCTTCGTGTTGTAGTTTCGTCATGGCTTTTATAGCAAGGACTGGTAAGGCTTTAGGTGGCATAGAGATATATTAAAACCTGATATATACTATTAAAAACCTGATATATGTATTTATAATAAATTATATCAGCCAAAAAATAAACTATTAAATAATTGGATTTTGTAGAAACCACAAAATCCAAGGGAGGAATTAAAAATCATGGAAACAGATAATTTTGAAATAGAGTTGGAGAAATTGCCTACAAATAAATTAAAGGAATTTCGTGATTGTGCCGATTATATTATATACAAAAGAAAGACAAAAGGTGATACCGAATTTCCTTCTATACTGTATCAATATATTGCTGATGAATTATTTAAGATTACCCGTAAAAGATACCCTGAGTATTTCATCTATGTTAATCGAAATAAGGTTATAGATGCAAAATTAAAAGAGGTTACTATGAACCTTATAGAGTATCTTCATTCTCTTGCTAAGGGTGAAACTGAGAAAGTCATTACTACTAAATTCTTAAAACTGTTTGCGGAGATAATGGTGGCGAACATTGATGAGAACCTGGAGCTACCCTTGAACTTTACCACGGTGTTGTCCTTAGCTGACAATTTCCCTTCAATACTGGAAAGAGCGTTCCCTGGATACATCAAGGGTGGAATCATACTAAAGGTAATATTAGGAAAATAGAGTATGAAATTTATGCTTTGGAAGTTATTGATATGATGGTTAAACTGAAAATAAATTATTTTTCTCTTGACAAATCACGAAAAGTATGGTATAATGTAGTTATCAAATATGAATAGAGAGAACGAGATTAATACAATGGACAAGTTGCTTTTAATAGACTCTAACAATTTACTGTTTAGAACTTTAGACATTCACCGAGGACTACTCTTTGGCAAGAAAAGAACGGGAGGTATTTACGGCTTCGTTTCACTATTATCCAAGTACATTAACCTGCATAAGCCAACAAACATCATAGTATGTGGAGATTCACCACCATTGATACGCAGGCAAGAATATGCAGGCTACAAAGGAAGCAGAAAGAAGCTGGACTCAGATTACTTTAGTTATGTGGTAGAGAGTAGGAACTATGTAGATAACTTTTTAGATGAACTAGGAATCCAAAGATGGCACGTGCAAGGGTATGAGTCAGACGACTTAATCGCAGGAATATGCCATAAGTATTGGGACAATCAAATTGTAATATGCAGTAATGATGATGACCTCTTTCAATTATTGAACAGTACAACGGTCATTCAAAGAAGCAAGGATCTGTACACGGAAAAGAACTTTGAAACGGAATATAAAATTAACACCTGTGAGTGGGTAATAGTCAAGACGATGAGCGGAAATCACAACGATATAAAACCACTATACAAAGGACTGGGTATTAAAACTGCTATTAAAATCTTACGAGACAAAGACAAATGGAACCGTTTGCTAAACGAACACACAGAGTCATTTTGGAATAACTTACGTCTGGTCGAGTTACCACATGGCACATTCAAAGAGGAATGGATTCCAAAGTTAGAACCAATATCGCTTGTTACAGATAGGGATTTAGACAATGCACTTACCAAGAATTATGGGATACAAGTCACGACCCCAATGTACCAAGCATTTACAGGAGGATAAAATGAACTTACGATTTAGAGAAGCACACGTTACAGTTAGGCGTTCTCCAATCAAGGATTACTATGCCGTAGATGTAAGAGTGCGAGTTGATGGTGTTGAAAAAGAAGCGAATGAGTTGTTAAAAGATACGGATTTTGAATCCAGATTTAGTGAAATTCTATCACTATTAAAGCAGGAGGTTCTTAGAGCAGTCAATGAAATTGAGGAGAATGTATGAGTGATGAATTAAGTCGTAGTGTACAGGAAAATATCCTCACACTACTTTGCTTTGATGATGAGTCAGCTCCTCTTATAATCTCTAATGTAGAGAGTGGACTATTCTCAAATCTCTTTTATAGAAACATAGCAAGAAAGGCTATAGATTTCTACCGAGAGTTTGGCGAGACACCAAAGATTCACATAGCAGACTTGCTTGAGATTGAAATGGACGAGGATGTAAGTTCAAGACCTATTTACATTAAGATATTAGAGAACATTTTTGAAAATCAAGATTCAATTAATAAAGACTACGCACTTGCTACATTAGAGAAGTTTATAAGAGAGCAAACACTCAAACTAACAATCACCAAAGCAGCAGCAGCTATACAGAGTGGTAAAATAAGTGAAGCAGAAAGTATACTAGAACAAGGACGAAGAAAATCAGCAACTATATTTGATCCTGGAACATTCATGTTTGCCGACATGAATAAAACATTTGACTTCTTTGATAGGTTTGATGAAGATAATCTCATTCATACAGGTATTCATCAGTTAGATGCACATGATATATGTCCAGCTCCTGGAGAATTGTTTACGTTCTTGGCAAGGAGCGGGGCGGGTAAGTCATGGTTTCTGGTACACTTATCCAAATTTGCTTTGATGCAACGAAAGAAAGTATTACATTTGTCTTTGGAGTTGAGTGAGGATAGATTAAAGGGTAGGTATTTTCAGACCATGTTTGGCATTTTAAATAAACAAACCAATCAACCTATTCTCAGTCCTGTGTTTGAGGTGGATTCTCATGGGCATTTCTCAAATATAAATTTTAGAGAGTTAGACCCACAACCATCCTTACATGATGGTGGAATTATTACATTCCTAAAAGACAAGTTGGAGAAGTTATTTACTCCACAATTGGTGATTAAGGAATTTCCAACAGGCACGTTGTCTGTGGAAAGATTAAAAACGTATCTGGATAATTTAGAGAATTATTTTAACTTCATTCCAGATATAATCTTGTTAGATTATTTAGACCTGATGGAAATGGATTCTGATAAGTTAAGAATAGATTTAGGGCAGACAGCTATAGCATTACGTGGAATAGCAGGGGAAAGAAACGTTGCTATGGTAACTGTGGCTCAGACTAATAAGTCAGCAGAAGGTAAGAAACTATTAACTAGGAAGTATCTCGCAGAGGACTTTAGTAAAGTCAGAGTAAGCGATAACCTCATTACCTACACCCAAACGAGAGAGGAAGGTAAGAGAGGCTTGGCACGATTATTCGTGGACAAGGCAAGAAACTCTCCTGGAAATATGGTTATTCATATCGCACAGAATTATTCCATCGGGCAATTTTGTAGCAGCTCCGCATTATTAGGAGATAGTGATGTATACTGGGAAATAGTGGGTGAAGATGGGGACGAATAAAGTTATCCTACTTGGAGTTCTTACACTCCTCTTCATCTCTACGAAAGTGGAGAAGGGTTTATTACACAATCCAATTAATGAGACCCTTCTCCACAACATAGCAAGAGTGGAAAGTAATCATAATCCCAAGGCTGTGTCCAAGAAGGGAGCATTGGGGGTGTACCAGATTCGGTACAGTGTGTGGGAAAAAGAGTTAAAGAAAAATGGTATCATTAAGGGAAGAAAATGTTTGTTTGACCCTAAAAAGAATAAGGATGCGGCAATCTTTATACTGAATACTTATTGGTATAAAACAAAAGACTTAAACAAGACACTCCACAAGTATAGTGGTGGTGCAAAAAACTACGCAGACAAGGTGTTGAATGGAGAAAACTAAAACTAAAAGTTTTAACGAATTATTAACAGAGGAGATAGAGTTTCTCTATGACTTTCTCACGCAAAAGAATATATCTTATGGAAACTCAGCACTGGAACCAATTAACATTTTTTCAAAGGCAAGTGCCATAGACCAAATTGATGTACGAATAGATGATAAAATCAACCGTATCAAGAAAGGAAAAGAGTATGCCACTGAGGATACGGAATTAGATTTACTTGGCTATTTAATACTAAAAAGGATTGCGAAAAAAACACAAAAAGGGTAGGGAAGAAATGACTTTAGAAGATTTTGCTTTCCATATTAATAGGCAACTAAAACTGCATCCCAATGATGCTAAAGCCCAAGTAGTAATACTGAATGATGTTCCACATATTGGTCCACCAGTTGTTGTGGAAATTGTAGATGTACGAGTAGGGTTTGATTGGGAACGAGGTTTCTGTATCCTAACTACAAAGGAAAAAATGGTTGTCAAAAAATGATTTCTAAAACTGCCATAGAAGAATTTCTAAACAGACCCATGAAAGATTACTCTACATGGAAGAACAACGGTAATGTAGATATATCCTTTCTGCTACCACAGTTAAAGACTAAACCATTTCGGCATCAGGAAGTGTGTTTGGCGTTGGGGTTGGTGGAGGATGGCTTTCTCTACTTCTTAGATATGGGAACAGGCAAGACCAAAATTGTACTTGATATACTAACCATACGAAGAAAGGAGTGGAAGAAGGCATTATTTCTTTCACCAAATATAATAACGGTAGACACCGTTGCAGATGAACTGAAAGCACATTCCAATTTCAACTCAATAGAGTTGGTAGGTAAAATTGAGGACAGAAAAGAACTCTTAACTGAGGACAGAGATTTCTATCTTCTCAATTATACTGGGTTGCAGTTACTCTTAACGAACCCGAAAGATGGAAAGTGGGTGATTGACTACCAGAAGGTGAACGAGTTTGCATCCATGTTTGATGTTATTATATGGGATGAGATTCATCTTCTGAAGAACCATCAGTCCTTAAACTTTAAGATTAGTAAACAGTTGGCTAAAGTAATACCCTATAGATTCGGGCTTACAGGTACACCATTTAACCGTGACCCCATAGATTTGTGGTCACAGTTCTACCTTATAGACAAAGGTGAAACATTAGGTGAAAGTCTGACCCTCTACAGAGAAGCATTCTTTACTGCTAAGAACAATTATTGGGGTGGTATAGATTACAAATTAAAACCTGACATGAAGCAAGTGTTAAATAAACGAATTGCGAATAAGTCAATACGGTACACGAAAGAGGAAGCACTAGACTTACCAGATAAGACATTCATAGAGATACCTATTACTCTTCATCCTGATGTACAGAAGATGTACGATGAAGTAGTGGATACTCTAGGGCATAATTTAGAGTTGGGATTCATGAAGCTACGGCAGTTATGTAGTGGCTTCCTCGATTTTAAAAATGAGTTTGGGGAAAAGATTTCCTTGGTAAGAAGTACGAACAAGCTAGAAGCGTTAGTGGAGTTGATAACTGCAATACCAGAGGATTCAAAAGTGGTGGTGTTTTTAGACTTCATAAAATCAGGGGATTTAGTATCTGAACGCCTTACAAAGGAAAAGATTAAGCATGTCCGTTTATATGGTGGTACAAAAGATAAGAAGTTTATAAAAGATGAATTTTTAAACAATAATAAAATTAGAGTGTTAGTTGCCAACACCAAGAGTGGTAGTTTAGGGCTTAACCTACAGAGTGTCGCAAACTACGTTATATACTTTGAAGAACCTATCAGTAATATAGACTACAGTCAATCAGTAGATAGAGTACACCGCACAGGACAAGATAAAAAAGTGTTTATCTACTCATTGGTCACAAAAGAGTCAGCAGAAGAAAAACTACACAAGTATTTGCAAAGTGGTAAGAACTTATTAAAAGCAATCATGGAAGGAAAAGAAAACTTAAAAAGGAGGAAACATGCGAGCAAAGTTGGTTGATACCTCACTATCTGAGGTGTCAGCAGTCAAGTATGAGGAAAAGGTAGAACATCTATTTCCACCTGTTGCAAAGCAGCCAGTAACTAGGTTGAGAGCAATAGCTCCCCTTAAGATGGCACAATTAATCCATAAGTATGCGTACTTTGCTGGAGGATCGGTTGCATCTGGGCTTTTAGGAATTGGGTTCTCTGATTATGATTTGTACTTCTCTACCTTAGAGAAGTATGAAGGTTTCCATGACGAGATGGATAAATACTGTGGCAAACTTTTATCAAAACGAAGGATAGTTATTCAGGATTCAAATATTCCCAAGTTTGATGGGTATAAACTCTTGCAATCAAAATACACATGGACTTGTGCAACCGAGTTCTTTACACCTATTGCTTCATTCCATTCAATAGGTTTCCTCATTGGAGACCCCTTAGCGGTAATTAATACGTTTGACTTATCCTGCTGTCAAGCAGCATATGACCCAAATACCTACAGCTATATAACTACTCCTGCGTTTGAGGCAACAAAAAGAACACGGCAAGGAACTATAGAGGTGTACCATTCACCCTTAAAAACGGGTAATAGAGTATTGAAATATATAGACAGAGGTATAAAGTTTTCTTATAGTGAATTAATGAAAATCTATATGGTCCTTGATACGGAACCAAAGGTGAACCTGGAGAAAACGACTAAAAATGACCCTTTCAGTGGTATTTATGATGGAGGTTCTTACAGAGGTAAGGACGAGGTTCTAAGATTATTGGAAGAAGCAATGGAGAAAACAAATGACTGACAAGGAACTATGTGACCGATACAAGTCTCTAATACAGAAACTTGCATTTACATTAGCACCAGACTATCTTGATGATTTAGTATCTGTAGGATTGAATACGCTACTGAAGGTGAGTAAGAAGTTTGATCCTTCTAAGAATGTAAAGTTTACTACCTATGCAAGACGAGAAATTATTTATGATATGAAAGATGAACTGAGAAAGATGTCATGGTTTGATAGAAACCCACGGAACTTTCAGATGATTAAATTTAGTGATTGTCTTAATTGTGAGTCAGACCTGAATCTAGAAGAATCCTTAATTGAAGGTGAAGCGAACACCTTGATAGAAGGATGTTTAGATGTACTTACACCAAGAGAGAAAGAGATAGTTACTTTATATTTTTGGAATGGCATGAACATACCAGAGATTGCAAGTAGCCTACAATTGAGTGAGGGTTCCGTTGGTCAGATAAAGTTACAGGCATTAAAAAAACTACACCGAAAATTAGTACGAAAAGGTTATGGAAAAAAAGATACTACAGATACTAAAAGATAATACTATACCTTACACTTTAAAAGGAAAGAACGTTGGGCGTAAAGCTATCGCAGCTATCAATTGCCCTTTCTGTAAAGATGATGATGGGTATCATTTAGGTATCTTAAAAGGCAAGACCAACTACTATTTTACCTGTTGGAGGAACCATAGCCATTCGGGTACGCTTCCAGCCTTGTTAAGTTACCTGTTGAATATCAGCCTCTTAGAAGCTAGGGATTTATTAGATGAAAATATTTTTCTAGAAGATACGAATTTACTTGACAAAATCGAAAAAATGTGCTATACTAAGAGTATAGATAATATAGAAGAACATAAAGGGGTAGACAGCTTGGACTTCTTACCTACATTTAGACGGTTTAGTTATAGTGATATTTCTGCCGCTCCCTGTTATAATTACTTGCTCCAACGTGGGTTTGATGTAAAAGATTTAGCCAATACGTATGAATTGCGATACTCTATATCTAATGATGGATGGAATAATCGAATCATAATACCATTCTTTTTGAATGGTAAATTAGTTACCTGGATAGGTAGAAGTATAGATCCGTTAAGTACATTACGCTACAAGAATTTACATAAAGAGGAGTCTGTCATTCATCCTAAAGCTTGTCTATTTGATTATGATAGTATTGCTGCTCCACATTTTGCTGCTTTACAGGAAGGACCAATCCTCTATATTACAGAAGGGGTCTTTGATGCGATGAAACTTTACCAGTATGCAAATAGCAATAGAATTTTCACCACAGCTATTATGACAACTTCTATCTCTAATGAGCAGATAGCATTTCTTTACAACATAGCACATTTTTATGAGAAGATACTTATACTATTGGATAAAGGAGCTGAATCCCAGGCAATTTCCCTGGCGGACAAGCTTTCATTCCTACCAAATATAGGGTTGAGATTCTTACCAGACGGGTATCCAGATGACCCTGGAGATATGAGACCTGACCAAGTACAAGAGTTCACACGTAAGGAGCTGAATGAAGAAAGTTAAAGAAGTACCTATAGAAGTAATAGACAAACCCTCCAATTCATTCTGTGTGGGGTGTAAAAATACGGACACTAGAATTATGAAAGACACACTTAATCTTGTGTTTATGACCTTAAGCCAACTTACAGAATACTTAGGCATTGATGGAAATGTGAAAAGGAAATGTAAGGGGGTTACAGAGTGGGTTAGAGAACAGAGAAAGAAAGATGAGAGCTTAAAGAAAAAAGTAGTCTCAACAAGAAAACTGAAGTTTGGAGGATAGTAATATGAACCGAAAATTTGGACGCTTTGTTCAGTTTGATGAAAGAAGTAGAAATTTTTCAATAGGTAAACTTCTCCCGTATCCACTTCAAAAAAGAAGTTATACCTGGAATTCATATACGGTACTAGACCAAGGCTACGAAGGGAGTTGTACTGGACATGCTGTGGCTCATGAAGCAGCAGCACGACC
>Ga0105098_10000048_pt1 | contig 33253 bp, 30 predicted proteins | sample PPLLak21cMay2015_FD_79137 | JGI IMG/M metagenome (GOLD analysis project Ga0105098, IMG submission 79137) | Freshwater sediment microbial communities from Prairie Pothole Lake near Jamestown, North Dakota, USA - PPLs Lake P7 Core (1) Depth... | ecosystem: Environmental > Aquatic > Freshwater >... | reverse complement strand
TGGGTGGCTCTCCGCGGCGCAGTCGGCAGGGGCAGCTATCGCCGCGCTGGTCGTTTCACAGCTGCCTGAGCTTCGGAGGCAGGGCCAGCTCTTTCTGGGGTCGGTAGTCGTTTTCGGCGCCGCGACGATCGTTTTTGGCGTGAGCAGCTCTTTGATCCTGGCGTGGTTCGCTCTGGCCGTCATCGGGACTGCCGATTCGGTCAGTACGATTATCCGCAACACGATCCGCCAGTTGCAGACTCCCGACCATATCCGTGGGCGGATGACGAGCGTGAACCAGATTTTCTTCCAGGGTGGGCCCCAGCTGGGGGAGGTGGAGGCGGGCGTGATGGCACAATTGTTTGGTGCGCCGCTTGCCATTATCACCGGTGGGATCGGTTGCATTGTCGGATTGGGGCTGATTATCCGCAAGTGGCCCCTGCTGCTTGCGTATGATGGAGATGAACATCTTCATGCCGGTGCGCCCGTCGATCCGTGAAACTTACGATTGCTGTACGATTCCATGACAGTGCCCGTTTGGGTGTTGACTTGTGCTTTGATTGGGCATATACTGAAACCATTGAGGTACATGCCCTATGCGAGTAGATACCTACAAGGAAGTTATAACGTAGCCAACAAGCACGCGCGTCTTCGCGTGCTTTTTATTTTCCTACTCTGAAAGGAGACTAAAAATGGACTATGGAATGATCGGAAAACGGGAAAAAGCGAAACGCTATGCCGAAGAGCAGAATCGTTTTGCCTTCAACAAGTTTGATGTGACCTTCCATGGCGATAACAATAATCACCATGTGACTTTTGAAAATGGCGTGTTTAACTGCGACTGTGAATTCTTCATGACCCATCAACGCTGCGCCCACACGATGGCGCTCGAGATCAAATTCCAGGGGATTTTGCCGGAACCGGCCCAGTCCTAAGCCGACAATCGACTCCATGATCGACTGCCCTCCGACCCCGGAGGGTAGTTGTGTTAATCCACAGGACTCCCGCCAGGACAGGTGTAGTGCTTCGCTTGTCCGCAGGACTGCTTCGCTGGTGAGAGCTGAATGAGACGGGCGCTAAAAACCATTGTTTTCGATTACAATTTTCCAACTATGTCACCTTTATCCACAGGACCGCTTCGCTTGTCGCGGCGTGATTTTTTAAAGCTTGGCGGCTTGAGTCTGGGAGCTCTGGCATTCTCTCCATCCTCCCGAAATTTCAATAGCTTTGACGACAGCCTCCTTGTGCGTGTAGCGACCGAGTCGGTCAGCGTTTACAGCCGGCCCTCGGATAAGAGTTCCATCGTCTCAACGTGGTATCGGGATGAGCTGCTCCATGTCTATGATGAGGTAACTGCCGACGAACCTGCTCACAATCCGATCTGGTACCGTGTCTGGGGCGGATATGTCCATCGGGCGCGCCTGCAGCGGGTAAAAATCCTCCACAACGAAACCTTGCCCGCCCTGAACCTCGACGAAGGCATGCGGCTGGCCGTCGAAGTGACGGTTCCGTTTACCGAACCCTGGCGTACGAGTAAATCCTACGGCTGGCAAAAGCTTGATTGGCGTCTGTATTATGGCTCGGTCCATCTGGTGGATGCGATCGAGATGGGCCCCACCGGGGAACTGTGGTACCACGTCTATGATGATTTGACCGGTCCGCCCTACTATTACGTCGATCCGCTGCACGTGCGGCCCATTCCGCTCGAAGAACTGGCCCCGATCACTCCGGAGATTCCGCTCGAAAAGAAGCGCATCGAGGTCAATTTGACAATGCAGACCCTGACGGCTTTTGAGTATGACAAGCAAGTGCTCAAAACGACCATTTCCTCCGGCATTCCGAATGGTCCGCGTGGGGCGGATGGCCTCTCGACCAAGACGCCGCAGGGCGAGTTTCGCATTCTCGAAAAAGATCCTGCCAAGCACATGGGCAACGGGAACCTGTTTGCCGAGGCGGATGATTACGAACTCCCGGGCGTTCCGTGGACGTGTTTCTTCACCACCCAGGGGCATGCCTTCCATGGCACGTACTGGCATGAGAACTTCGGTGTGCCGATGAGCCACGGCTGCATCAACATGCGCACCGAGGAAGCCAAATGGCTGTTCCGCTGGGCGCTTCCACCGCATGAGATCGGGAAGGCCACCAATCGTGGTTACGGCACGCTCGTGCGGATTTTTTACTAAACATGCCCGAATTAACCTGGCCCGGAAAAAACATCGCGCAACCCGCGCCTGCCTCATTAATTAGAGATTCAGTTATTTATCCTGGCGGATGTGGATATCCTGATGTGGCCCCGGCGAGCCGCCTGATTCTTGGGGAAAACCTGTCGGTGATGAAAGCCCTGTTACCCGAATACGAAGGGCGCATTAATTTAATCTACGCCGACCCGCCTTTTTTTACAAACCGTAAATATTCCGCTCGAATTGGGCGCGGGGAGGACTCTCGTAAGCCCGATGGATGGCAGTTGGCGGAAGGCTATCCTGATCACTGGGAAGATCTTGATTCATATCTTGATTTTCTTTATCAACGTCTTAACCTGATGCATCGCTTGCTATCACCGAACGGCACGCTTTACCTGCACCTTGATTGGCATGCTGATGCCTATGCCCGCCTCCTGCTGGATGAGATTTTTGGTGCGGATCATGTGCTCAATGAGATTATCTGGACCTATCATGGACCCTCTCCGATCCGTCGTGCATTCAACCGTAAGCACGATACTATTTTGGCTTATGTCAAGGGCCAGGATTACACCTTCAATGTTGATGCGGTTCGTGAGCCGTATAACCAGAACACAGTCAAGACGTTCAAATCATCCCCCAAGGCCGGCTTTGGCAAAATACCTGATCTTGCACGTGGCAAAGTGCCCGAGGATTGGTGGTACTTTCCTGTCATTGCGCGGCTGCACAATGAACGGACAGGCTATCCAACGCAAAAACCGATTGCTTTACTTGAGCGCATTGTTTTGGCTTCGTCCAACCCTGGCGATCTGGTCGCAGATTTTTTCTGTGGATCAGGAACTACATCCTTTGTTGCTGCTCGACACGGACGTACGTTTATTGCCTGCGACGAGACGTTCCGCGCGCTTCATACCACCCGTAGCCGGCTGACCGTTTCCCCGACGCCTTTCACGCTGGAGCGGGACTCGGCTTTCACTATTCCCATTTTCCCAGCTCCTAAAACGACAACAGTCCATCACTTAAGTGATTCAATTACCCTTGAAACGAATCTCGATCTCGATTACTGGGAGGTGGACCCAAATTGGGATGGAGTAACATTCAGGAGCGCGGCACAAGCCAAACGACCCGCGCGCAGCGGAAACATTCCCTGTGAATTAAAAATAAAAGCCGGGCGCAAAAACTGCATCCGGCTGGTCACTGCCAAAGGTGAGCAGTATCAACTAAACGTCTAAGCGATAGCCGACGCCGCGAATGGTTTTCAGGAATTTCGGGTTATCGGGGTCAAGCTCGATGGCGCGCCGCAACCAGGAAATGTGCACATCCAGCGTGCGTGTGTCGCCCGTGTAATTTGTCTCCCAGGCTTTTTTGAACAAGGCTTCCCGTTCCACGACTTCGCCATGCTTATCCATCAATATTTGCAGGAGAGTGATCAGTCTTGGCGTAAGTTTCGTGTTCCTGCCCAGCGTGCGAACGCGGCGATTCTCGAGATCCAGGCGAATGGGACCTACACTGAGGATGTTATTGCCATCACCCGGCATAAGCGCCTTGGTGCGATTCACGAGCTTTTGTACAGTAAAAGGCAATATCAAAACACAGTCGGCAAGATCCTTATCGACGGGTTTTTCGTTTTCCACAATGAGTATGATCGGGATCTTCGAATCCTTTTTGCGCAGAGAAAGGCAAATACGGATGCCTGTGCTTCGCAGGGAGGGAGCGTTGACAATGACCAGGCTTGGGTTGGTCTGCTTTAGCTTTGAAACAGCTTCACTTCCATTTTGCGTTGAAACAACATCAAATCCCTTCTTCTGCAAGTCAGATGCAAAAGAAGGGATTTCTGCATGTCGTCCTTCAATTAACAAAAGCGTGGCTTTTTTCATCGCTGTAAAAATAAGTCCAAGTCAGTTTGTGTTGTGTTGGTCCTGCCGCTGCAAAATCATTATACCTTAAATCTTAACAAAAGCTTGTTTGTAAGGAGATTGAAACTTTTAAGGTAGCACTGATTAAACTACAAACTCAAAATATTTTCAAGACAAAAACCATGAAGCCTGTACTAATGAGCTATTACATAAAATTAACACTTTCTGCTTGACTTCGCTATGCAGGTATGGTACCATCGGCGGGCTCAACTAAGCGATGCGGGGTGGAGCAGTGGCAGCTCGTCGGGCTCATAACCCGAAGGTCGCAGGTTCAAGTCCTGCCCCCGCTACTAAAAAGGCTCTTAAAGAGTGCGATATTAGGCGTAGAACTCGTAACCTGTAGGTCGCAGGTTCGAGTTCTGTCTCCGCTAAGTTTGCAAACCATAGCTTTCAAAGCTATGGTTTTCGTTTAATTGGTCAGCTTCCACCTGCCTGTTTGGTATTAGATAGCCATGCCCGTGTGGTCATTTTGGAGATACTCAAAAAGCCTGTACGTGTGCGCCTGCTGTTGTGACCAAATACCAAAAGCGGATTTCCGATCCCGTGCTTGATCGGATTTTTCGATATAGTGGAATCGATCTTGAAATTACCAGTGCGGAGGAAGAGGCGCGTCTTATCCACCTTGCAGTTGTCTATGAGCTCAGCTTGAAAGACAAGCGCAGTAGTCCTGTGGACAAACGTACGTTGTTGATCGACATCGGTGGATGCAGTGTGGAGGTGACCATTTCTACCGGTCAGAACATTATTTCTAGAGACAACTCTGGCATGGGAATGGTTCGTCAGCGAGGTCCTTGCCTCGTTCCCCGACCTGCAGCATAACGCCGAGGAGATGATAGCCGAAGACAACCGGGTCGCCGTGCATTTCAGCGCACGCGGAACTCATACTGGGCAATGGCTGCACTTTGCTCCAACCGGGATCCCGATCGAGTACACTGTGGAAAAACCGCAATGGAATCCGGCAGGAATTTAGTGATAAATACTCATGCCTTTCTCCCCATAATCCCTATAATGGATTTGACTCAGCGTGACATATTTATGATGGAGGAGTGGACCTGTGTAGAAAAAACTGGCTCGCTTGCATGGTGATTCTTGAAACATTGTTGATTCCCCTGGCATTCATCCAATCGACCCTGGCGCTTTACGCCCTGCACGCCTCTTCCTTCGACCCGGAACTTGTCCGCCGTTCCTATGAGCGTTGTCACGCCGAAGCAATTTCTGCCTATATGCAATCCATGCATCAACTCGATACCTTTTGCGATCCGCGCCAGACCAACCTTTTCCCTGGGAGAAATAACATGAATTTTTACATCATTCGTCATGCCATTGCCGTGGATGAGGCAACCTCTGATTATGAACAGGATAGCGAGCGCCCACTCACTGACAAAGGTCGTAAGAAAATGCGTCAGATTGTCAAAGCATTAAGGAATCTGGACGTGGAATTTGACCTGATCCTTTCCAGCCCCTATATCCGTGCTTGTGAGACCGCCGAGATCCTTGCCGACGTATTCAAGATGAAGAAAAAGATTGTTTTTACGGATAATCTGATCCCGATGGCAGAGCCTGAACTGTTGATCGCTGAAATCAATGAAAAATACTCTGTGGATAATCTGGCTGTCGTCGGTCACGAACCCTATTTGAGCACTCTTGTCAGCTTACTGGTGGCAGGAAATACAAAAATCGACATTACCCTCAAAAAGGGCGGCGTCTGTTATCTTACGGCTGACGATCTGCATCCCCTCGATCACCGCGCCAGCTTGGAATGGCTGCTGACGCCCGGGATCATGATGGAAATTGGCGATAAGTAATTTACTCAGCTTATGCACTCTATCCCTGTCAGGCGTAAGGGCGACCCGCCCAGCAGGATCAAATGACTCGCTGATTCTGACGGGTCGCCCTTACAAAGGTTAGAACTTCTTATAAATAGAAAAGCTTATGTCCGAATCCGTTGATCTTTCCTCGCCATTCCTGTATATGAACCGCGAACTCAGCCTGCTCGAATTCCAGCGGCGTGTCCTAGAAGAGGCCTTGGATGATCGCAATCCGTTGCTTGAACGATTGAAGTATCTTGCCGTCTTTGGCTCGAACATGGACGAGTTCTTCATGGTACGCGTGTCCGGCATCCGCAAGCAGGTGGATGCACACATCACGGAAGTCTTCCGGGATGGCTTGACTCCACCCGAGATCCTTGCCGCCACGCGCAAAGTATCCCTTGAGCTCTATGCAAGTGCGCTGCACTGCCTCAACAAGAAGATTTTACCCAAGCTCGACAAAGCAGGCATCCATCTTCTGGAGTATCGCAAACTCACCGAAGCCCAGTTAAAGAAAGTGGATGACTACTTCAGAGAAGTGGTTTATCCTGTCTTGACGCCGCTGGCGCTCGATCCCGGGCATCCTTTCCCTCACATTGCAAACCTGAGTCTGAATCTGGCGATCGTGATCCGGGATAAAAAAGGCAACGAACGCTTTGCACGTCTGAAGGTGCCGGACACGCTGGCGCGCCTCGTGCCGATCAAGCGTTCCTCCGGTGGTGTACGCAAAGACGGAACAATTTCCCATCATCACTACTTTGTCTGGCTCGAACAGGTGATCACCGCAAACCTTGCTTCGCTCTTTCCAGGCCTGGAAGTTGTTGCCGCGTACCCCTTTCGCATCATCCGCGATGCAGACATTCAAATTCAGGAAATCGAAGCCGATGATCTGCTTGAAACCATGCAGCAAAGCATCCGCAAGCGCCGATTTGCATCTGTAGTACAGGTGGAGATCGATGAGAGTATGCCGGGCTCGATTCGCGAGCTGTTGATCGAGAACCTGCAGATCAAACCAAATGATGTCTATGTTTTGCCGGCCCCGCTCGGGCTGAGCAGCCTCTGGGAGGTTTATAACCATGTCGAACGGCACGATCTAAAGTTCCCGATTTACCAACCGGTCGTACCGAAGATGTTCGAGCAGGCGGCACTGGCGGGCGATATCTTCGAAGCCATCAAGCAGGGGAATATTCTGTTACACCACCCCTATGATTCCTTCCATCCAGTTATCGATTTTCTGCGTGCCGCCGCGCGCGACCCCAATGTACTTGCCATCAAGCAGACCGTGTACCGGGTGGGTCAGAACGCGCCAGTGGTCGAGGCATTGCTCGAAGCCGCCGAGCGTGGGAAGCAGGTCGCCGCCCTGGTGGAGCTCAAGGCGCGCTTCGATGAGGCGAGCAACATCGGCTGGGCGCGTATGCTCGAGCAGGAAGGCGCCCATGTCGTTTATGGACTCTTGGGGCTTAAGGTCCACTGTAAGGTCATCATGGTGGTGCGCAAAGAAGGGGAAGGCATTCGTCGTTATCTTCATTTGAGTACAGGAAATTACAACACCGTGACCTCACAGGTTTATGAGGACATTGGTCTTTTGACTTGCGATGAAGCCATGGCGTCTGATATCACGGACTTGTTCAACCATCTAACCGGCTACTCTACCCGGCACGATTTCCGAAAATTGCTGGTAGCTCCCTTTAACTTGCGCGCCGGGTTGGAGAAACTCATCCGACGCGAAATCGAGCATGCCCAAGCAGGTCGCAAGGCTCATCTTATTTTCAAGGTCAATGCCCTTGTCGATCCGTATTTTATGGAATTGCTTTATGAAGCCTCGCAGGCCGGTGTAAAAGTGGATTTGCTGGTGCGCAGCACGTGCTGCCTGAAGCCTGGCATCAAAGGGGTCAGTGAGAATGTGCATGTCGTGAGCATCGTGGGACGCTATCTTGAGCACAGCCGGTTATATTATTTTTACAACAACAGCACAGAAGAAATTTACATTGGCAGTGCCGATTTAATGCCGCGCAACCTCGATTACCGCGTCGAGGTGGTGTTTCCTGTGGAAGATAAGAGACATATCTGTTATCTACGCGAGAAAATGCTGGAGGCTTACCTGCATGACAACCTGCGCGCTCGCGTGATGCAGGCAGACGGAAGTTATCGGCGCCTGCAGCCGCCAAGTGAGGAAAAGGCGGTGGATGCGCAGGAGCTTCTAATGAAAAATACAAGGGGAAAAGATCCAAAGGAACTTTTCCTGTCCCCCATTCATACTTTACCTTCTCTGATAGAACTGTGAAACGGAAAGTATCGTTATGCCTCTTCGTGGAAGTTCTACACTTGCATCATTCGCTTACTAAATATGCTAAGGAGAGTACCATGACAAAATCAACTTTCGGGCTCGGGACGTCGGTCCGCCAGATGCTGGCAGGCATGGGCGAGAACAACGGAGCACTTGTGCCACGCGGTGCAACGCCAGAGTTTATCAATGGCGGCCAGACCTTGCTGGATAAACTGGAATCATTGCAAAGCGAGCGGGATAAGATAATAGATACGCTCAAGACTCAGCGAGATACCGCCAGAGCTGCGATCAAAGCCAAGAAGGCTGCCATTGCGGTCACGCGTGCACAACTAAAAACCTGGAAAACCGAATCTGCCAAGATTGTCAAACGTACATATCGCAATCAGAAGGAAAAATGGGTTGATTTCGGCATAGCAGTGAAGTTCGCAAAATCGAAGAAGAAATCAAAGCAGTAACATTGCCATGAAATAACGCGGGTTAATAACGATTTGCCAAATGGTTTTCGTAATAATCATCATCCTGGTTCATTTTTGGACGGATGTTTCTTATCGCGATTCAATTTACTTAGTTCGACCGGGATCAGCGACATGGCACCATGTTACTTTTGCGCCAGGAGAAACTTGTAAGGTCACCACTTCACCGTGGTAATATTGAATCATGTCAGAGCAATTTTCGCAGCCCGAGCAAACCTCCCCACCTGACTCCAAAGTTGAGGAAAGAACGACTGTTCGCAAAACAGCCGCAAGGAGAAAAGCGCTTCCTCGGGTAAGAAAAAAACCAGGGGTCAAGGCAACTGATACGATGGCGGGGGGTGGTCGGAAAATCTTGCGTTTCCAGTTCGCCCACATGCTCAACCATGAAAAGGGGACCCGTCTGGGAGAGGACAATGAAGAACTGCACGATATGCGGGTTGCAACCCGCCGGATGCGTGCAGCTTTCGATGTTTTTGGGCAATATTTCAAGCCTAAGGTGGTAAAGAAACATCTCAAGAGACTGCGGACTGTCGGGCGCGCGTTGGGACGTATGCGAGACCTGGATGTGTTCATGGAAAAGGCGCAACGATACCTCGAAACACTCCCTGAAAGCGAGCGCATGGGATTAGCCCTGCTTTTGGACGCGTGGGGACAAAAACGGGCTAGGGAACGGGAGAAATTGGTTTCCTATTTGGAAAGTGAAGAATATCAACAATTCAAACAAGACTTTAACGAATTCACGTCCACGGCGGATGCGTCTGCGATCCATATTTCTGAGACCAACCTGAGCCCTAATCCGGTACGGCATGTTCTACCCGTTCTGATCTACACGCGTCTGACATCTGTGCGGGCATACGAGACGTTCATCGTGAACGCCGCGGCAGAGCAGCTGCATGCCCTGCGCAGCGAGTTCAAGAAACTGCGCTACGCGCTGGAATTCTTCCGTGAAGTGCTGGGGAAGGAAGCGAAGGATGTCATCAACGAACTAAAGTCATTGCAGGATCATCTTGGTGATCTCAATGATGCGAACGTGGCTTGCCAGATCTTGAACGAATTCATTCAGGAAGCGGAGGCGCTTCAAAATGACTTGCCGCTCCATGAGCGTCAAAGCCTGGAGCCTGTCGTGGCATATCTTGCTGCTAAACATGCAGAGCGGCATCACCTGATGGTCACTTTCCCCAAGTTGTGGGAACACTTCAATCGTCGGGAAACGTGGAAGAATATCGCCCTATCCGTCTCGGGGTTGTAAAAAGACGAAAGGTTTTCTCTCGTCTTTGAATTTATCGGGCTCCTGACAATATTTTCCCCTAATAAAAGCTGAGATGGAGCGTGCCGCTTAGCAACGTGGGATCTCCAACACTCCCAATTTACCGGCTCCCAATCACCCCATATTGTTTGTAACGCGGACATGTGCGTCGGGGAGATTCGCTAATTTTGGCGGTTACCGGACGAGGGACAGAGGCTGATACGGGCGGCGATGATGCAGCTTAACCTATCCGCGCGCCCTCGAAGACCGCCTGCGCTATACAGCACCAGCCAGGCGGACGAACACACTTCCCACGTAGTTGGCTGCCCAGCTTCCAAGGATCCGAAAGGAATTCCATTGTTTCTTTTGGCGAACGATAGTTTCCGCCTTCTCTAGTGCTTGGAGAAAATCCTTTGCGGTGTGACCGTTAAATTGAGTGGCGCCAAGACCAATGGCTTCCGCAACATGTGCATCGCTGTTGCCAACTTTTGCAATGCCTAATCGTTCTCCCAGAATATGTGCATAGTGATTGCTCATCCGGTCGATCGTGGTGGCATTGTATGTTTCAATCCCAATCAGGATTTGAGCGGCATCGCGATCGCGAAGTGCTTTCATGATCGAATAGGCACTCAGACTTTTCATTCCAATCCCGTCTGCCATGGGATGTGGGGCAATGCAGAAGCCACCCAGTTCACCGACTTTGAGGATCGTATCCATGAGGGGCAAACCGCGCTGGATCTCCTCGATCACGTTCAAGGCAAGCAAATGACCCTCGGCGGTAGTCACTTCTATGCCAGGAATGACTTCAACACCGTGTCTTGGAGAAAGTTCCAATGCCTTCAGTGAGCCACTGATCTCGTCATGATCGGTAATGGCAATGACATCCAACCCATTTTGTTTTGCCCTGGTAATAACCGCAGGGACAGAGGCAGTGCCATCATAGCTGTAAATTGTGTGAATATGTAAATCGGCGAGTCCCATATTTTTCCTTTGATTATGCTATCAGTGTAGCAGGTCATATTTAAGGACATATCAAGAATGCCTTAAAGGTTCGTTAAGGCTCGAATAACAAAAATGCGTAAGCAAACACTCTCAATCAAAGGAATCCGGGCGAAGATAGGGAGCAACTCAATGAACGCCGTTTTCGTTGAAAACCGATATCTTTGCACGTGGACTTTACTCTACATACATTTCGTCTTTCTTTAGTCTGATTTGTCATTAAAAGTTTCGTAACCTGTGTTCATTATGCAGGAATGATAACGACCTAGTCCAGTAAGTTGGCAATTGCTTCGATAGGTTCAGTACGCCGGCTGTGACATCTGTAGTCTTGCAAGATGCCGAGATGACCTATCCACTTGACCAGCCCAAGACTCTCCCAATGGTGAGGGAGTCTCGTGTAAGTAGGGAATATGATTACAAAGAATAGGTTTCGATATCTCAACCCATGAAGAAGATGCAATTGATCGGCGATCCATTCGCGCTGGCCAATGATGCCTGAGACCAAAACAGGCAGACTGCGTATATCTCAGCATGGTCGAAGATTCCTCGGAGGATAAGGCCATGACAGCCTGCATTGACTGGAGCTGTGCATCGCCTCGCCAAAGGTGGACAGAGTGAGAAGCGGAACATCATTGAACTTATATCTTCAGGAAAAAGGAACATGAACACAACTTCATCCAAATCAATAGTGTCCAATCCGTGGGTTTATTTTGCCGCTACATTTGCCTGGACCTGGCTCATCTGGGGCGCGGGGATCTTACTTGGCATCACTGCCGAAACAGGCGAAGGACTGATCGTGGCCTTGCTAGGTGTGATCGGCCCAATGGTCACAGGAATTGGCTTCACTTATCTAACACGAGATCAGGAGGGCCGGCGTGACTACTGGAGACGCATCATCGATTTCAAGCGCATACCAGCCAAATGGTATCTGGTGATTCTTTTGTTTGTGCCGGTCTTGAATATCCTAGCCGCATTGCTCGATAAGCTTACGGGAGGCAGTGGAGCAGGCTGGGGTGAGACCCTGTTGAATGCCGCCACGCATCCCTTCTCGCTTCTTATGTCCCTTTTGTTTGCCTCCCTCATTCCTTTCATCGAAGAATTAGGCTGGCGCGGGTACGCGTTGGATCGGTTACAGGAGAAATATAGCGCCCTGGTATCCAGTCTGATCATAGGTGTAGTGTGGTCGTTGTGGCATTTACCGTTATTCTTCGTCCCCGGATCCTATCAAGCAGGTCTGGGCGTCGGGACACCTGCTTTCTGGTTGTTCATGATCGGCATCATCCCCTTGAGCCTGCCTTTTACATGGATTTATAACAATACAGGCCGCAGCACCCTGGCAGTGATCCTTTTCCATGCCATGGTCAACTTTACCGGCGAGCTGATTACGCTTAGCGCGCGTGCAGATACCTATTCCATCGTATTATGGTTTGTGGCAGCAGCAGTTGTTACGATACTATGGGGAGCAGGGACACTGAGACGCCGCGATAGGACTTCCCAACACCTTTATCCACAAAGTTACGCCAAATGAATGGAATTAGGATGAAGACCTTCACTGCTCGCTATCCAGCACTTTTTGTAGGCCTGTCAGGATTGGCGTTGATACTTGCCCAATATATCTGGCTTTTCCTCGTCCCGGGTTTATCCGATGAGACCCGGATGATTGCTGCGAAAGCAACCGAATGCCTGTTGGCAATTTTCTTGTTGGGCATGTTGAGTTGGCGGCAGGAGGCTGGGTTCGTCTCGTGGCGCTGGCGCGATTTCATTCCTGCCTTGCCTCTCCTGATCATCCCGCTGCTGATGGTTGTCTCTCAGTTCGATAAATTTCGGATCTCTAACCCCGTTCAGATTCTTAGCTTTGCAGCTTTGGCGGCAATGACAGGATTTGCCGAAGAAACGGTCTTCCGGGGCATAGCGTTGCACGCGCTTCTCCCAAAAGGAGCCCTCCGAGCTGCGCTCTTATCACCTCTGATTTTTAGCTTGCTGCATTTTGTCAATCTTCTTCAAAGCGCGGACCCATTGGCGACATTCGTGCAGGTTATCTTCGCGTTTCTGTTTGGCGTCGCGTTTGCCGGTCCGCTTTTATATTCCGGTTCCATTTGGCCATTGGTGACCATTCACGCGATCCAGGATTTCATCGCATTCTGGACAACCGGAAGCCTCACGAATACATCCGCCCCGACAGCCAGCGAGGCATTGGTGACCGTCGTTTTGATGCTCCCATTTGCTGTATACGGGTTGTGGTTAATCAGACGGCCAAGACAGACACCTTTGACACATGTGGTTTGATGAGTGTCCGACAACCCTGGTTAAGGATCCTGTTCCTGAAACCGCGTAAGATTTAGCCGCTCTCCTATGCTCTGGCAGGCTATGCCCAACTTCCACTCTTTTTCACGAGTAAATAAATGAACCCTATAACCAGGACAAACCTAAAACTGCTCGATCTGCTCACCCACACCAGTGTATTGATCCGAATACTAAGCAACTGGCTCATCGGCTTTATCCTCTTTTTCGCTGTCTGGATTGCCAGTTATCTGTGGCTTCCTGAAGGCAGCTTGCAATTCGCCTCAGCGAATCCCGTTTTATCCACTCCTGCAGAAACGATCTTGGCCGAAGCCTTGAGGATTTTCACTTGGAATCTGTTCGTAGCAACCGGTCTTATCGTTTTTTCAAGCCTCTTTGTGGTCGGACGATCCCCTGCCAGCTATATCCTGCCGTGGTTGATCTGTGTAGTCTACGGCGCAATGTTAGGAACTAATTCTTTTGCTTTTCCTGACCCCGCGGGACCCACAGCGCCGAATCTCGCGGTCCTCTGGATGCGTGCTGGTTTGCGGGAAATTACCGCTTACCTATTGATCGCAGCCGCACTTGCGAACGTCTATTTGTGGCGGCAACCTTCGTGGTGGAGCTTACAGTTGAAACGAGTGCGTTTCTGGAGAGAAATTCATCTCTCACACGCAGAGTTGGCGTGTCTGGTCGTGGCAATAGGATTTCTTGGATGGGCAGCCTATGTAGAAGCCTGGCAAATTATTCACTTGTAAGAGCCGCTTCTACATGCCTGAGTAGAAGTCTGGATGGTGGAATGAATGAAACCACCTTGTGGAAGCCTGGCATAACATTCCATTACGCAGATACCAATTCCATTATTCTGGGATTATTGATCGAAAAACTGACTGGCAACAGTCTGCATCAGGAGCTTGGAACGCGCATTACTCCCTCCTCCGAAGTCATCTCAACCGTCAACGCTTCTCCTGATTTATTCCAGATTAGCATGGCGTTCAAACATCTGTGCGGCGCTGACACCGGTTCGCTGCATCAACCCTACGATGAGGCTGTCGCATAAAACAAACATGGTTTGTTCGAACAAAGTACCCAGGGGTTGGATCGAGAGAGCGTCATGCACTTCATCGGTTACCCTGAAGGATGGCGCAGGAATAATTACGCGCAGATCGGATAGTTCAGCGAGTGGCGAGCCTGCGTCGGTGGTGAAGAGCAGGACTTGCGCGCCTCGACGCCGGGCCTGCTCAGCCATTGCCAACAGCGAGGCGGTCCGCCCTGAGCCCGAGCCGAGGATCAACAAATCCGCCGCCGCGACGCTGGGCGTGGTGGTCTCGCCCGCCACATAGACGGTTTTTCCCAGGTGCATGAGTCGCATTGCAAAAGCTCGCATGCATAGACCGCTCCGCCCGGCGCCGGCCACAAAGATGCGGGGAGAAGAGTCCATCAGCGCCGCAGCCTGTATCAGGCTTTCGGTTGAGACCTGGCGCACACAGTCCGCTACTTCCGACAGAATCCGCTCGATCATTGAATCCACCTGGTCAGTGTTCACATTTTTCACGCTGTCTCAGTCGAGCTTGCTCAGCGCTTCCCAGGGCTCTTGCATAACTTTGATCAGCCGCTCGTATTCGGCATAGCGCGCCAGATAGAGCGGCGTGTTAGCAGGGATTGGTTCATGAACGCGGACAACCGACACCGCTTCCTGAACGGCTTCTGCATAGTTGCGGTAAATGCCCGCACCAATGCCAGCGGACAGGGCTGCGCCGCGCGCGCCCAGCTCGTTCCCATCCGAAATTTCCATCGGCACCTGGATCGTATCGGCAAACATCTGCGACCAGACCGCGCTCCGCGAGCCGCCGCCCGCGAGCCGCGCGGTGTTTATTTGGCCTCCGGCCGCACGCAGTTTTTCAATGTGATTCAAGTGACCGAACACAACTCCCTCGTAAAGTGCCCGGAGCAGATGAGCACGTGTGTGCCAGCCGGCCACGCCGTAGAATCCTGCCCGGGCTGTCGGCTGCACGTTCGATCCATACAGGAATGGATGGAAGATAATGTTCGTACTGCCTGGAGGCAGGCTGGCTACTTCTTCACTGCAAACCTCATAGACCGAGATCCCACGCCGTTTGGCCTCCGCGCGCTCATCGCCGCAGCACTGGTTCACGAACCACTCCAGATTGGTGGCCGACGTGGCGCTGCCTTCGATGGTGAGAAAGAGGCCGGGGTCCGCAAAGAGAGTCGTCATGAACAGGCTGGGGTCGACAATGGGTTCTTTGGTAATCACCTCGTTGATACTCCAACTGCCCATCACAAGGCAAGCCTGATTAACGTTGATCGCGCCGGCGCCGATAGCACTCGCATCCACATCAAACAATCCCCCAACGACGGGCGTCCCAACTGCCAGCCCGGTCTCCTTTGCCGCGATAGTTGTCACCTGCCCACAAACTTCACTGCTTTGCTTGAGCGGCGGCAAGGCATCGTATGCCTCTGAAAGATCATACAATGCCATCAACTCACGCGAATAATTTTTGTTGCGCACATCCATCAAACTGGTGGCGCTCATGTCGGTGTAATCCCCCGTGACCTCGCCGGTCAGGCGGTACTTGATATAGTCTTTGACCATCAGGATGGCGCCAAGGCGTTCGTAATTCCGCGGTTCATTTTTCTTGAGCCAGACAAGCAGCGCGTTTGGTTGTGCGGGCCAGAAGGATTGAGTCGTGAACGGAAATACCTGCGCGTGGAGATTGCGCTGGTTCCACTCCGTCACTACACCTGCGGCGCGCGAATCCATGGATTGAATCCCGTTTCGGAGCGGACATCCCTGCTTGTCCAATAAATAAACGCCATTGCCATGACCGGTATTGCCGATGCCGGCGATCTCTTCAGGCTTGACGCCTGACTTGGCGAGCACCGCGCGGATGGCAGTTGCTGTGCTTTGCCAGAGCATTTCCATGTCGCGTTCAGTCCACCCGGGATGCGGGTATTCGGTATCTGCTTTGCAACTCGCAACTGCGATTTCCCTGCCATGCAAATCAAAGAGAGCAGCTTTCGAAACCGTACTGCCGTTATCGATACCTAAAAGATACTGAGCCATGTGTGCCTCCGTTTACAACATCATACGTAGTGTGTGGCTTTGCCGGTTGCGCCCAAGAGCTGGTTCTTCCGGCGGATCACTTCGGTCGCCGCCATGCGGGCTGCGCCCAGTGCATCCGTCACTTCGATTTTTCCAATGGGTCCACCCAGGGTCTCTTTCAGAGACTGCAAAAAGGGGATGCGTACATCGGTCCAGATGTTGATCTTGTCGATGCCGGTTTCAATGGCTCGACGAATATCAGGGTCCGGGGTATCGGAGCCGCCATGGAGCACAAGCGGAATCGGGCAGGTTGCCCGAAGCTCTGCTAAACGATCGAAATCAAGTTTGGGTTTGCCTCGATACAGGCCATGTAATGTACCGATCGAAACCGCCAGCGTGTCCACCCCGGTCTCCTCAACAAAGCGCTTCGCGTCATCCACACGGGTCAGATGTGCCTGTTGCTGGTCTTCCGTGAGGACTTCTTCACCCTGACCTACGTGTCCCAGTTCAGCTTCCACCGATACACCTTTTGCGTGGGCCAGTTGCACCGCCTGACGGGTGAGTGCAATATTTTGATCCAGCGGCGCTAGGGAAGCATCGATCATGACGCCGGAAAACCCAAGCTCAAGCGCGCAAGCGATCTGTTCGAGTGTTTTCGCGTGGTCGAGCACCAGCGCGGCCGGAATGCGCGTTCGCTCGACTTCCGCCTCTATGAGTCGCACCAGCGTAGGCCATGAGTCCTGCGGCGCGTGGTGTGGATAGATCATGATGATCGTAGGCGACTGATCGGCTGCCGCCGCATCCACAATGGCTTGCGTAATCTCAAGATTACAGGTGTCGTAAGCTCCCACTGCCCAGCTTTGTCCCATGCACGGTTGTAAAATTTCGGCTAACGTGAGGTATTTCATATGATTTCCTTCACGGGTTAGGGATGATTGGCAGCACAATGTAAGAGGCATGCTCGGCATCACGATACAGGTGAACCGTGGGGGGAGGATCCAACTGCGGCGTCAGGGCGGTATCCTTATCCGCGCAGGTGATCGTTACCCGAATCCGGTGACCGGCATCAAAGATATAGGATGTGGGTATTAAGTCAAAGACCAGTTCAACCGGCTGATCGGGCAAATCGGCGATATCTTCCGCGTAGCTGCGATGATAAGGCAGTCCCAGGTACTCAAAAGGCGCCGTGGAAATGGCCCTGTGGGAGGCGCGTAGATTACCCTCCGTGATGTATCTTGAATATCGGGCTTCGGAAATATCTTCCAGATACACAAAGAGATCTCCGTCCCTGGCGGAAGAGGTAACCCAAAGATGGACAACCGGGTGACCGGTGACCTCGACTGCAGCCGGTAAAGGCGGTGTCGTATAGGTCAACCCTTTTTCATCATTGAACATCATCGTGTTGGGATAAACAGGCGACATGACATCGTATCCGGCCGACCAACGGGTGGCCGTGCCGGAAGTCGTAGAGTAATCCACAAGATACTCGTCTACGCCGGTAGTCGTTACAGGCAAATCCAGGCTGAGACTCCCGTCATTGACGGATTTTACGCTGTCTGCTTTTGTGCCATCGAAATAATAGTTGGTGAGCTTTTGATTGGGCAATGGCCATTGCCAGGCCGAATGCCAGCCAGAATTCTTCCCCTCCCCCATGGTGTAGTAATAAATAGGCGCTTCGCTCATCACCCCATTGTCAATCCCTTTGAGCCAGTAGTCAAACCAGCGCACTTCTTCTATGGAAAGATCGAGATACCCCAGTTGCGGATGTGCCCAAGGACCGATCACGACCTTTTGAGGGTTCGTCAGGTTGCTGTACCACAAGAACGCATCCTTAGGAAACATGTCATACCAGCCCCCCCAATGGTAAACGGGTATACCGGAACTCCGGATCTCTTTCAGATAATTCGCCGGGTTGTTGAGGATATAAGGCTGCGTACCGGTCAGTGCAGACATACTATCCCGATAATGCAAAGGCGAATAAGTATCAAACGCGTCCAGATTACCTGCATGTTCCTTTAACGCTTCCTGCAACATGGTCTTATCCGGATCTTCATTTACGGCCGAACCATCAGTATCCAACCTGTTTACCATATTTCCCCACTGGCGGAAGAAATCTTCATGGAACACGCCACCCGGATATATAAAGGAATAATGATCAAATTCAGACATTTCGGGAAAAATTGCCTTCAAGTGAGGCGGTGCTGTGCCGGCCGCCATGAATTGGGTGATACCCATATAGGACCGGGCAAACATGCCAATATTGCCATCAGACCAGGACTGTACCGCCAGCCACTCGGTAATGTCATAAGCGTCGCGTGTTTCTTCCGGCGAGAATAGCCCTCGATAAGTTCCAAATGAAGCCCCACTGCCGCGTACATCCACCGAGACAATCACATAGCCATACTTCAATACAGTTTGCGGGTAATGCCAATTGAATATCCCCTCGCGATGATAGCGGTTATGTGTCCAGATCACCGGCAGGGGAGCGGTCACCGTCTTTCCATCCTGAGCCGGCCGGAGGATGAGCGCCGCCAATTTTGTTCCATCTCGCATTGGGATGTACTGCGATGATGAAGTCCTTCCTTCATACAGTGGTTGAGAATAGCCCTTGTAGTTACCCGGTTGTGATAGGAGCTCCTCCGGGGTGTTTGTCGTCAGCGCCGAGATCGTCGACATGGGGATGGTAGTTTCACTCGGCAAAGGACTGTTTGTCGAAGTCGGGCCCGTGCAACTATTGAGTAGTGCCAGGATAACTACGAAAAACAAAAGTGACCGCATCTGTTTTTCAGCTGCAAAGAAGTTTTTCATAGAGTGAATCTCTTGGAAGTGAGTATGCGTTGTCTCAATCTTCGGATTGGTCGCGGAAAAGATTGTGCGCAACTTCGTTATCTGCGCTATCCTGCAAACGCTGGTTCAATCAACCCTTTGATTCCCGTATTGACACGGAGCAGGTCACCGGCCCAAGGTTGCTGCTTTCGTTGCTCATCGCCAAAGTCCCACGAGGACGTTGTGACAAACAGATCATCCAAATCCCTGCCTCCGAATGCAAAGGAGATGACGTGTTGTACGGGGAAACGGATCTGGCGCTCTATCCGGCCGGCGGGGTCATAGCGTGTGAGCCGCCAGCCATCCCAGTGCCCATTCCAGACAAAGCCCTCGGCATCAACGATCAGGCCATCAGGCATACCTTCATTATCCGGCACACACGCAAAGAGACGGCGATTGCTGACCGTTCCGCTGACTGTGTCATAGTCAAGAGCGATGATCTGATTGTGACGCTGGTCTGCCACGTAAACGGTCTTTCCATCGGAGCTTATTCCAATACCGTTCGCAGTGGCGTAGCCTGTGTCAAGCTTATGGAACGAACCATCGGGGTCCAGCCGGTACAGGGAACCATCCGGCAAAAATGGGTCCTGCATGTTGACCGTTCCCACCAGTAAACGTCCCTGTCGATCGACCGCGGCATCGTTGTAGCACATGTGCGGCTTGTCCGGCTCGGGCGGCCCGTAGATGAGTTTGAACTCGTTGGTCCCGGGTTCCCACCCATACAGTCCCTGAAAGGCAATGGCAATCAAACCTCCCGAAGCCCGACGCGCCAGTGCTGTCACAGGCACGCTTGCCGGAAAGGTCCTGAAGTCCCCCGTGGCCGGCTCGAACCGGCAGGTAGGCTCGCCTCCCCAATCGACCCAGTACAAGACATTCTCTTCCGGCGACCAGATTGGGGTTTCTCCGAGCCTGTTTTGCGATGAGACAAGATGCGTTAACTCGTTCATGGTTGGGATCCTTTACTCAAACTCTGAACTGATCGTGCAGTTGACCGGCTGGAGAGACTGTCGCACGTTCAGCTTTCTGGATGTCTCCAGGTCTCCAGCAGATGGGCGATATCGTCGAAAATCAGATCGGTCCCAATCGCCTCGGCTTCCGCGCGACCGGAGGAGCCGGATAATACGCAGATGGTGATGAGACCGGCTCTTTTTCCGCCGAGAATGTCCGTATCGACGCGGTCGCCGATCGCGGCGGTTGTGGCAGGGCAGGCACCCATCTGTTTCATTGCCAGTTGATACATGATCGGTTCCGGCTTGCCGACAGCCGTCGGCTTGACACCGGAGGCTGTCTCGAGGATCGCGATCATGGAGCCGGTGCCCGGCAAAAGTCCTTCTTCAGAAGGATTGGTGGGGTCGAGGTTGGTGGCGATAAAACGAGCGCCGCCGCGGATCAGGATCGTTGCCCGTTTGAGCTTTTCATAGGTAAGCTCACGGTCCATACTGGCGACCACCAATTGGACATTTTCATCGGCTAAAACAAAACCTTCGTCGATCATGGCTTGTTTGAGCGCCTTCATGCCAAAAACATGGACGCGTGTCTCGCGGGGATATTCGCGCGCCAGAAAGCGCGCCGTGGCTTGCCCCGACACCAGGATTTCGGAGGGCGATACCGTTACACCCATGCACTTCAGCTTGTCCACATACTCCTGAGGGGTACGAGTCGAATTGTTGGTTGCCAGAATAAAGGAGAGCGAGCGCTCCCGCAGGAAGGCAAAGAACTCGCGCAGGCCGGGCATAGGCTGATCGCCCAGGTAGAGGACGCCGTCCATATCGATGATGAGATGTTTGATTTCAGACAGTGAAGGCATGATTACTTTCTTTTTCCAAAAAGTTTTTCGGCAATCGCTTCAGCAGTCTCGTGCAGCGCAACTGCTTCGTGGTTGGTCAAAAGGATAATTGCGGTTTTATCGTCAATGTAACGACGAATTTCCGTTCTATAGCCCGGTAACATGCCGCCGTGAATCACATATCCCAGTTCTTTGGGCGCAATAAACCAGCCGAAGCCGTAACTCCAACCGGTGCTGCCATCAAAACCATAGTACATCCCGTCCGGGACCGCGACCTGGGGCGTGAATATGTCCTTGAGCGCAGACTGCGGCAAGAGTTTATCCGTGTACAAAGCCTGGTCCCAGAGACACATATCTTCCACGGTGGAATAGATCGAATACACTCCCCAGACCGGCTGTAAGGCGATATCTCCCTTGGCATTGGAGTATCCTTTTGCCAGGTCGGTCTGTTTCATGTCATCCACGCCGGTATTCGACATTTCCAACGGCTCGAAGATGTTCTGCTTGAGGAAACTCGCATAGGATTGCCCGGACACGGTTTCAATGATCCCTCTGAGCAGGTCGTACCCCACTTTCGATTACTCGACTTGTTCACCGGGCTGGAAATACAGCTTGGCCGATTTGGGAATCATCTGGTCGCCTGGCAAGGAATACTGTGTGGCATTGGGAATGCCGGATGAGTGCGAGAGCAGGTGACGAATTTTGACCGGCTTGAAAATTTCCGGGCAATCGGTGATGTAGTCGCAAATGCCATCTTCGACATTGAGCTTGCCCTGCTCCTGTAAAAGCAAGACCGCCATTGCCGTGAACTGCTTGGTGATAGAGGCGAGCCGGAATTTGGTCTGGGGCGTATTGGGGATTTTGTTCTCGCGGTCGGCAAAGCCATAACCCTTGCTGAAGATGACCTGTCCATTTTGGGCAACAAGGACGGAGCCATCGAAAACCCCAGCTTGATTATTTTCTTTTATCAGGGTATCAAGTTCTGGTTCAAGCACTTTAGGGTCAAGTGCCGGCCGGGGGAATGTCAGGGCGCAGGCGCTCAAAACAACTGTGAGTAATAAAAGGAGAGGCTTGGCTTTCACGATTTGTTCTCTTTCTGAAAGATGGCAGTCACTTCTACAAAGCGAGTGACTGCCATCTGAAAATTCTTGCTATATGAGCAGGTAGGGATTTTCTAAAGAGACTTTCAGTTCGTCCAGGAAGCGCGCCACAGCCACACCGTCCAGGATGCGATGATCTGCAGAAGCTGTCAGTTGGATCATGGGGCGGAAGGCAGTAAAACTGTCCGCGCTCTTGACGGGCGTATCCACCATCTTACCGACTGCCAGGATCGCTGACTCCGGCGGATTGATTATGGCAGTGAACGACTCGATGCCGAACATCCCCAGGTTCGAGATGGTAAAGGTACTGCCGGTCATTTCAGAGGGCGTCAGACGCCGGTTCCGGGCGCGGTCGGTCAAGTCAGCCAGGGCTGTGACGATCTGTCCCAGGTTTTTGCTTTGTGCCTCACGGATCACAGGCACGATCAGGTTTTCTTCCACGCTTGTGGCAATGCCCAGATGGATATCCTCCCAAAGGATGATGTTGCCATCGGAAAGCGAAGCGTTCATATACGGATGATGCGGCAGCACGGTGGCAACCGCACGCGCCAGGATGGCAGTGAAGGATAGGCGTTGCCCGGTCCGCGCTTGCAGAGGCTCCAGCACTCGTTCGCGCAGGCGGATCGCTTCGGTCATGTCCACGTGCAGAGATAGCGTGAAGTGCGGAGCCGTGGCAGTGCTATACGCCATCCGTTCGGCGATGATCTTACGCGCGCCGGTCAATGGCAGGACCTGTTTTTGACGCGCCTCCGGCAGGGGAATCCGCGCCGATTGGCCGGCAGGGATCGGCGTTGCAGGAGGCGCAGACACGGTGGGAGCCGGGGCGGCTACCGGAACAGCCCGGTGCTCAACTACCGATTGCGATTCCTGGAAGGCCAATACATCCGCCTTGTGGATACGTCCTTTGGGACCGCGTCCGGCGATCTGTGTGAGATCGATGCGTAGTTCCTGTGCCAGTCGCCGCGCAACCGGAGTGACGCGAACTTTGCTCTCTGCGGGAACATCCGCGACGGCGACGGCTAGTGCGGGTTGCGGTGCAGAGGCAGCTTTCGGAGCCGGGATCGTGACGACCTGCTGCGGTACAGACTTCCCAGGCAGCTCTTCCCCAGGGGCCAGGATATAAGCGATCACTTCCGTGACGGGTATGACATCATTGAGCTTGGCACGGACGCCCGAGAGGATTCCATCGGCCGGCGATTCCATTTCAATGGCAGCTTTATCGGTGTCGATCACGAAGAGGGGGTCTCCCTTGTTGACGTGCTCGCCTTCCTGCTTGAGCCACTCCACAAAGGTGCCCGTTTCCATGACCATATCCACTTTCGGCATGATGACTTCGGTCGGCATGTCTACTTGCCTTCCTGTGCCAATGCCCGCGCCGCCGCGACAATATCCTCAACCTGGGGCACTGCCGCGCGTTCGAGGGTCCGGTTATAGGGAATTGGGACATCCCGTCCGGCCAGGCGGCGAATGGGGGCATCGAGAAAATCAAACGCTTCACTTGCCGCGATCACAGCAGCCAGTTCACCGCCGAAGCCGCCGGTGGTCGGCGCCTCATGCGCGATCAGTACGCGGCCGGTCTTGGATACCGAGCGGATGATCGTCTCTGTATCCAGGGGCTTCAGGCTGCGCGGATCGACCACTTCCACTTCGATGCCTTCGGCTGCCAGCTTTTCGGCGGCTTCCAGCGCACGCGGCACCATGATCGAGTAAGCCACGATCGTGAGGTCACGGCCTTCACGCTTGACTTCTGCTGATTTGAGCGGGATGCCATACGATTCTTCCGGCACCGGTCCCTTCATGCGATACAGCAGTTTGTGCTCCATGAACAAGACCGGGTTGTTATCCCGAATGGCAGTGACCAACAATCCTTTGGCATCGTATGGGCTGGAGGGCGCCACAACCTTGATGCCTGGCACGTTCACAAACCAGGCTTCCAGGCTTTGTGAATGCTGGGCTGCTGCGCCTGTGCCAGAACCGGAGGGAGCGCGGATCACCATGGGGATGCTGCACTTGCCGCCGAACATGAAACGCATCTTGGCGGCCGCGTTCACCAGCTGGTTCGTCGAGATCGTTAGAAAATCCATGAACATGATTTCCATGATCGGTCGCATGCCCATCAATGCCGCGCCTGTCGCAGCACCAGCGATCGCGGCTTCCGAGATGGGGGTATCGCGCACACGCTCAGAGCCGAACTCTTCGAGCATGCCTTTGCTTACGCCGAATGCGCCACCGTAGGTTCCGACATCTTCTCCAATGAGAAAGACTTCTTTATCGGTCCGCATCTCCTGGACCATCGCCTCGCGCAGGGCTTCGAGATAAGTAATTTCGCGGGTCATAGGGCATACACCTCGTCTTCCATGTTTTCGGGCGAGGGTTCTGGGAAGGTCTGCGCTTCTTCGGCGGCGTGGTCGACGGCCGTCTTGGCTGTCTGATCGATCCCCTCAACTTCGTCGCGTGTCATGATCGCAGCATCGACCAGAACCTGTTTGAAACGCTTTATGGGGCACTTCTGCTTCCATTCATCGATTTCCTGATTTGTGCGGTAGAGATTGCGATCGCTCTTGGAATGCCCACGCCAGCGATACGTCAGGCAGTCAACCAGCGAGGGACCCTGCCCGGAGCGGGCGCGCTCGTCAGCTGTCAGCACTGCTTCATAGACCGCCAGCACATCATTGCCGTCTACGGTTACACCGGGGATGCCGTAGCTGGCAGCACGCATCGAAACCTTTTCGACGTTCATCGAGCGCGACGTGTGCATCGACATGCCATACTGGTTGTTATCGCAGATGAACACCACCGGCAGTTTCCAGACCGATGCCATGTTCAGGGACTCATGGAACTCGCCCTCGTTTGTGGCTCCATCCCCAAAATAGGACAGGAGGATCTGTTCCGAGCGTCGCATTTGCAACGCCAGCGCGATGCCCACCGCGGTGGGAATTCCGCCGCCCACGACACCGGTCGCGCCCAGGTTGCCTCCCGGGATGTCGGCGATGTGCATCGAGCCGCCGCGCCCTCGGCAATAACCTGTCTCTCGCCCGAGAAACTCTGCCATCATGATGGTGAGATCTGCACCCTTAGCAATCGTATGCCCGTGACCGCGGTGGTGGTGAATGATCAGGTCTTCGGGACGCAGCGTTGCAATGCTGCCAACGGACCCGGCTTCCATTCCAATGGACAGGTGCATGGTGCCATGCACCAGCCCGCGGATATACAGATCCTCCGCCTTTTCTTCAAAATAACGGATCTCGCACATCCGTTGCAGCATCCAGGCCAGTTTCTCACGTGGCAATTCATGAACCAGGCGATTGCTACCGGGTGTTGGAACTTTTTTAGTTTTCGTAGATGTAAGTACTGTCATAACATTCTCCATTTTCACCAGCCACGTTATCGTTGGCCGTATTCATTTTGATAAAGATCTACCATGTATTGGATCTGGTTCGGTGTGAGCAGGATGGGCTGTCCGCGCAGCATGGCCAGATGGGTGATCTTGGCGATTTCTTCCACTTCGACAGCCATCTTGGTGGCCTGCTGCGGAGATGAGCCAATGGTAAACACACCGTGACTTTGCATGATGATGGCTTTTGCCTCACCAATTTTGTCGATAATTTCCTGTCCAATATCTGCCCCGCCGATCGGCGCGTACCCACCCAGGGGGATCTCACCGCCCAGCATGGCAGACGCTGTCAGGCAGGCCGGGATGGGCTGTCCCAGCACCGCGAAACTGCTTGCATAAGGGGAGTGGGTGTGCACCATACCAAATACAGCTGGCCGGCGCTGGTAGACATAGAGATGAGTGTCGGTGTCTGTCGAAGGCTTGAGATTCCCTTCGACCACCTGACCGTCCATGTCCACTACCACCATATGCGCAGGCGTCAATTCCTCAAAGCTGACACCGCTCGGCTTGATAACAACCAGGCCTGTCTCGGGGTCGCGCCCGCTTACGTTGCCGCTCGTCATCTTGACCAAGTCGTTCTTGGGCAATTCGAGGTTGCATTTCCAGACGATTTCACGAATTTGTTCCAAAAGCATGATGCATCTCCAATCTGTTACGAGACTTTTAAAAAGTTCTTTTCGAAGAGTTCAAGGATTCCGCGTGCCGCGGTCTCATCTGTGATGAGCGCGTGCAGGTGACCGCCGCGCAGGGCCCCATAGAGTGGCAGGGCTTTGGCGACCGTCGCAGCTACACCGACGCGGTACGGGATATTTCTGAGTTCTTCCAACGACAGTCCAACCACGCGTTCTGCATACTCGTGGGCGCATGGCTGGCCTTCGATGTTATAGATAAAGGCATTGATATCACCCACGCCGCCATGGTTCTCGGCAATGTTCCGCATTTCCTCGGCGGAGAGGGCCGTGAACTGAACAAAGCGGGAAACTTCTGCATCTACCGCTCCCACACCTACCAGCGCAATGTTTGCGCGCCGGGCAATATCCAGAATTTCCCGGACGGGTCCCATATTTCGAAGTGCTTCACAATGCTCTTTTGAATCCACAAAAGCGGGGGCATGCAATTGGTAGGACTTGGCGCCCAGCTTTTCAGCGATGTGAGTAGTCAGATAGTTCACATCATGTGTGATCTCGCCTTGTACAGCTCCAAGCAGTGGGACCACCTCGACCTGGTATGTCCGGGACGGTGCCAGTGACTGCATAACGGCATTGATGGCTGTCCCTCCACCCACGCCCAGGACATCGCCATCCCGCAGATGTTCCATCAGGAATTCTGCTGCAATGTTGCCCAGAGCATTTAGCGGTGAACTGCTGGTCTCTGCCAGGGCTGGAATGACCACTGCATCCTGTAATCCAAAGACAGCCTTCAGGCGGTCTTCCAGTTCGAACAGTTGCTGGAAAGGTGTCTTGATAGCGATTGTCACGTATCCCTGCTCGCGCGCTTGCAAAAGCAGACGATTCACCTTCGCTGTGGAAAAACCCAGACGCTGTGCAATTTCTGTCTGTGTCAGTTCCTCCAGATAGTAAAGGGTCAAGATGGTGTTGATCAGTCGTACCGTTTCGTAAGAAGCCATTTTTGTCACCTATCACTAGCTCGCCGCTGGGGGTTGCTCATTATCACAGGAGATTGGAATAACACAATATAAATTGTCGAGAAAAAGTTGTCTGCTCGTTTTAGCCCGAAACAAAAGGGCCTTTCATAACGATACAAATTTGCATACAACGATTCTTTTTCGCGTTTCCCAATCTCCTGTCTGTGTCATGGGCTACTATATCAGAACATCACTAAATCGGCTGCAGCTCAGTCGAGTGGTACCTCAACGACGAGTGGTACCTCAACGATTCTAAAGGGTGCGTTGGCATCGGGACCGGCATTGGCTGGATCCCAGAAATGATCGGCATGGTTCTCCACCACCCAGGCACTGCCCTGATAGTATGCAAAGGTTGCCACACCATCGAGACCGGCTGGGATCCTGTGTACAATGGCTTTATCGCCTTCCAAGGAGAGGACCGCCATGCCACCGGCTCCACCTTCACCAGTCGCCAGGGTGTTGTAGCCGATGACCTTCAATCCATCCGGACGGCGCAGTTCCTGCGACGTTTCGATCTTGGTCACAGCGCCTGCACTGCCATCTTCATTGAGCGCAACCCGGAACAGCAGACCGGCTCTCTGGTTCACCGTGTAGAGCACATGGCTGGAGGCATCGAAATCGATGCCGTTCAAACTCCATTGTTCTGCGCCAAGCTGGGGATCGTTGAGCCACTCTTCCAGCTTTGTGCCGCCCGCCGCCAACCGCAAAATGCGCGGCGTCCACGAGTCGGTAACGTACAGGTTGCCTTGATCGTCCATGGTCAAATCGTTGGGGAAGCCGCCGCCGGGCAGGTCATAGCTGCCCTTATCTGCGCCGGTCTGCAAGTCAAAAGCCTTGATGGCCACCGGCGCACTGCCTTTCAGTTTGCCGTTGTCGGCATCCGCAGAGCAGGCCCACAGGGTGTTGTTCGCCTCATCTACATACAGACCCAGCACCGAGACTAGCCCGTTCGCCCCTGCTTTGATGAACGGTTCGAACTCGGTCGCGCCGGGCAGTGCCCGCATGATCGTGCCTTCTTCCAGGCTGCCTATAAAGAATGTGCCATCCGACGCACCGGCTACACCTTCTGGGAAAGCCCGGTCCCCCGGCATAATGATCGCTCCCGTTGTAGCCTCTGTGGCTGGGATTTCCGTCGCCGGAATTTCGGTGGCCGGAACTGCCGTGGCTGGAACTTCGGTAGCCGGAATTTCCGTCGCCGGAACTTCTGTCGCTGGAGAAACTGCCGTGGCCGGATTTTTTGCTCCACAGGCTGCCAGCAAAGTGCAGATCATAGTTAGGACAATGATTTTCAAAAAATCTCTTCGCAAAACTTTGTAGCGTTTCATTAGTATTGTTCTCCTTCTGACTTGATGAATATGAAAATATCTTGGCGTAACTATCTTATCTCTTGGTCAGATCCACTATCATGGTATTCAATCCACGGTCCTGGATTACTATCGCTATATCGCCAAAACCCGGCTGCGCTCTACAATTAATTCCAAATCCAAAAGCCAAGTCCTCGGGCAAGCATTAGACAGATCCGGCAGGCCAGGCTTCAGCTACCAGGTTGACTACAAATTTGCGGGCGGCAGCAACAGAAGCAACGGGATCCTCGCCAGCATGCATCGATCCCCAGATCTCGATGCCGATCAGTCCCCAAAAGCCCGTTTGCACCAGGGCCTGAAACGTCTCTCGAAATGGCACAATCCCTGTTTCAAAAGGCACACCGCGGATGATTTTCGGTAAGGCATCCTTGACGTGAACACCCAACAATTGACCTTTGGCGAGGGTCAGCTCGTCGGGAGGGTAATACCCGGCCGCGCAGAGGTTGCCAATGTCGGGATACAGGTGCAGCCAGGGCGAGTCAATTTCACGGATGATGGACAGTGCAGTGCTCAGGTTTTCCACAAATGGAGTATCCAGGTTTTCAAGGCCCAACATCACTCCAGATTGACCAGCCCAGCGGGCGCCCAGCCGTAAGCCGTCGATAAAGTTCACCCGGGTCTCGTCATCACTTGTTTCATAGAAAACGTCATATCCCATCACCTGAACGACTCGCAGACCAACATCCCCGGCAAACTCGATTGCCTTACGAAGGATCTCCTGGCCACGACCGCGAGTTTCTGCCATGTGACTGCCAAGCGGATATTTGCGATGACCGCTCAGGCACATGGTCATGATCTTGACACCGCTGTTCGCGATGGAACGACGCAGCTCGGCTCGCTGGGTGGTATCCCAGTCCAACCTGCCCAGACGCTCGTCACTCTCGTCGATCGAAATCTCGACAAAGTCATAACCGGCCTGCCCGGCAGCAGTGAGACGCTCTTCCCAACACATGGAGTCGGGTAGCGCTTTTTCATAAAGACCAATGGGCATTTTGAACATGACAGTACATCCAATCGTAATGTAGCGGTGCTCCGCTTCTACACTTTCACCTTATCCTGCGCCAGCAGTTGATTCATGACAACCGCAATGAGCAAGACACTGCCGGTGGCCAGGGTCTGCCAGTAGGCAGGGATGACCGTCATCAAGCCGGTGGTAACGCACATGATGATGATGGCGCCCACCATCGTCTTGGCGACCGATCCTTCCCCTCCGGAGAATGCGGTGCCACCCAACAGCACCGCGATGATGCACGCAAGCTCCATGTTATCCCCCGAGAGCGGGTCCCCCAGGGACATGTAGCTGGCGCGCGCGATCCCGGCCAACGCAGCGAAAAATCCGACGATGATGTAGATGAGCCAGCCGACCAGGACCGCGTTGATGCCGGAGAGCTCTGCGGCTAAGCGGTTGCCGCCAATCGCGGCAGCATACTTACCCAGGATCGTCTTTTTCTGAATGATGACCATGATCACAATTGCCAGAATGGCAACCCAGAATGCCCAGGGCAGTCCGAAGAGGACTTCTTTGCGGGCGTAATCGTTGATCCAGGCGGGCATGGTTTTCTCGGCGCTGCTTTTAATTGACGAGAGTCCATCCGGCACGATCAGGAGTGCCATGCCTTTGAAAATGCTCAGCGTCACCAGTGTTGCAATCACAGGTGTAATGCGTAGTTTCATCACGAGGGTGCCGTTCAGAAATCCCATCGCGATCCCCACGATCAAGGTGATGACAAGGGCGGGCAGGAAACTGAACCCATTCAAGATCATCCAGGAAAACACCACGGCGCTCAGGCTCATGGCGCTGCCGACAGACAGGTCGATGTAGCCCGAAATCATCAGGAGGGTGAACGCGCCGCTCAACGTCAGGATGGGCACCGCCGTGCGCAGCAGGTTGATGATGCTATCGGGGCTGAGGAAGTGCCCTCTTCCAAAGAACTCAACTTTGTCCAGCTTTACGATGCTAAAGATGAACACGATCGTCGCCAGCACAACGTAGATGTAGACCTGCTTGATGGTCGCTCGCACGGCGGTCGATCGATCCAGCTTTTGTCGAATTGAGTCTGCTTTTACAATATTCATATCCGGTGCTCCTCTGAAGAGATGCCAGGCGTGATGCTGTGCCTCATCAGTTTCTCCTTTTATCCAGAGCAAAACGCTGCGCGAGGATCGCGATAAAGGTCACAATTCCTTTGAGCGTGAATTGCCAATCCGGCGAAAGCAGCAATCCTGTGGCAGAGGAGGTCACAACGGAAAGAATGATGGCGCCCAGGAACATTCCCAGCACCGATCCAAACCCGCCTGAGATGCTCACTCCTCCCAGCAGAGCGACAACCAGCGCATCGAACTCATACCCGAGGGCCCGGCTTGAAACGCCAGCTTTGAACTCCGATGCCAGAAGGATTCCGGTAATGCCGGCCAGCAGGGAACTGAGAAGATAGAGAGCCGTGAGATACCTTGTCACGTTGATGCCCGAAAGTCGCGCTGCAACCGGATTCGCGCCAATGAGGTAGATACGTCGTCCGAACACGGTTTTCTTTTCAAAGATAAACGCGACCAAGATCAGGACGATCATGACGATGACCGCCAGCCGGATGGATGTGCCCGGAATGCCCAGGCTTCCCAATACGCCAAAAGAGTCTGGCAGGCTGGTATTCCGCTGAGCACCTTGCGTGATGACCTGGGCCGTGCCGCGTGCCAGCATCATTGTGCCCAATGTAACGATAATGGAAGGGACCTTCAAGCGAGCGATGAAGAAGGCATTGATCGCGCCCACGCCCATTGCACACAGCAGCGCAAGTCCCACGGCTACACCGTATGGCAGTCCGAGCCCATTGGCCAGAACGTTCTGGGATACATTTCTTCCCTGACAGAAATATACAGCCAGTACACCGGTCAGGGCGATCACACCCCCCACTGACATGTCGAAGTTTCCGGTGATCAGCAGGAAGGTGACACCAATTCCCAGAATGATGATGAACCAGTTATTGGTGACAAGGTTAATGATATTCTGGGCCTTGTAGAAGTTGGGAACAGCGAAACAAGCAATACCGAATACGACGATGAGCACGCCTACCATGAACAGGGTGATGAACGACTCATCACTCAACGTGCCTTTGGTCAAGGGTTTCGACGGTTTCTGCAATTGTTTGATTTGCATGGCTATTCTCCTCCCGTGACCACGTGAAGGATCTGCTCGCTATCCACATCACAGTTATTCCGCAATGCAGATCTTAGACTTCCATCATAGAGAAGATAAATACTGTCGCAGATATTCATCACCTCAGGCAACTCCGAGGAGAAGATGATGATGGTTTTTCCCTCCCTGGAAAGCTGGCGGATGAGGTTGTAGATCTCACTCTTGGCGCCCACGTCGATGCCGCGCGTTGGCTCGTCCAACATCAGCAGATCAGCATTGGCAAAGAGGCACTTGGAAAGGACAACTTTCTGTTGGTTGCCTCCGGAAAGCTTTGCCGCTTCCTTATCGATGCTGTTGGTGGCGATCTTTAGCTTATCCACGTATTCAAGGGTGATATTCCGTTCGGTCGCATTGTTGACAAATCCATTGCGAGAGATCTTGCCCATATTCATGACAGGTACATTACCTCGTATGGTCAGAATGGTGAACAAGCCTTGTGATCTTCTCTCTTCCGGTACCAAAGCAATGCCTGCTGCAATCGCTTTGTCTGGAGCGGGCAGCAGCTTTTTCCCCTTGAAGATGATTTCTCCCTCGTACGGATCGACTCCATAAATGGCGCGTGCAAGTTCCGTTTTGCCGGCGCCCACCAGGCCGTAGAATCCGGCAATCTCTCCCGCATGGATCTCGAAGGAAATATCATTCAGCCTGTGATTGGAGAGATGCTTTGCTTGCAGGATTGTATCCGGGCAATCACTTTCACGAGGTGTGTACTGCTCGAATACGGTTTTGCCAATCATCATCTTGATCAGTTCCGACCGGTCCTGGATCTCTTTAACCGGTTTTGTTTCGATGTGTTTGCCATCGCGCATGACAGTCACGTAATCACCCAGCTCGAAGATTTCGTCGAGCCTGTGGGAGATATAGATGACGGTCACATTGTTCTCACGCAAGGCTTTGATGATGGTGAACAATCGTGCAATTTCAGATTCGGAGATCGCGGCGGTTGGCTCATCCATAATAATGATATTGGACTCGGCGGCAACTGCCTTCGCGATTTCCACGATCTGCTTTTGTGCCACACTCAGGCTCGAGACAAGCTGTCGATGCTTGATGGACGGCTCGATACTGTTCATCACACTGACCATCTTGTTGATCTTGTCTGTGCGTCGCAGGAAGCCAAGGGTTGTATCTTCCATACCGAGGGTGAGGTTTTCCTCGACAGTGAGCTGGTCGACCACATTGAGTTCCTGGAACAGAGTACTGATCCCTTTTTGCTTGGCAGCGCGTGTACTGTGCGGCCTGTACTCTTCACCGTTCAGAAGAATCTGACCACTTGTCCGTGTGTAAGCGCCGGTCAGGATCTTAATCAGAGTGGATTTTCCTGCGCCGTTCTCGCCAACGAGACAGTGCACCGTATTACGCTGGATGTTGAAGCTGACATCGTTGACTGCCCGTACGCCTGGGAAATCCTTCACCAGATTTCTGATCTCGAGCACATTCTCTGTCGGTTTCATGCATTGGCTCCCTGAATTTGACGGGGGGAGGGTTTCGTCCTCCCCCCTCAATTCATATATTTCTTTGGGCTGTGCGACTTATTGAATGTTCGTCCCAAATTGGGTGTTCAGCCATTCCACTGCATCAGCTTTGGGCATCGTCCAGAAGGAAACGTTGTAGGCTTTGTAGAAGAACTCTTCTGCGGGCTGGGAGGTCATCTCAGTTTTGCCGTTCACAATGTCCATGATCAGGTCAATGCGGCCGCGCGCGGTCTCGACTGGG
>Ga0105098_10000047_pt1 | contig 33590 bp, 28 predicted proteins | sample PPLLak21cMay2015_FD_79137 | JGI IMG/M metagenome (GOLD analysis project Ga0105098, IMG submission 79137) | Freshwater sediment microbial communities from Prairie Pothole Lake near Jamestown, North Dakota, USA - PPLs Lake P7 Core (1) Depth... | ecosystem: Environmental > Aquatic > Freshwater >... | reverse complement strand
GTTATAGCCTTTAGCAAGGTCATAATTGTCCTCCACCTGGGCGATCACCCCCAGGTTGTTGTAAGCATTTGAAATGCGTTGCTCATTTTCTTTGTTCACCGGTAACCGGATCGCTTCCCTGAAATAGATCTTGGCACTGTCCAGTTTTTCATTTTCATAATAAAAACTACCCAATCGCACAAGACACTTCAGAATGTTTAAAGTATCTTCATTTCTTCTTGCCAGTTGAAGGGCTTGTTTGTTGTAAAAAGTGGCCTTGTCAAAATTCCGAGATTCCGCAAAAACTCTGGAGAGAAAGTTAACATATTCAATATAAAGTTTCTGGTAATTCTGAATCTTCAGTTTCTCCACATTCTTCAGGGCAATTTCCAGGGCTTTTTCTTTATTCCCGCTTTCATACAAGATCTGAACATAAGTATAATCAATCTGTAGTTTATTGCGATCGGAATCTGAAAAAGAAAAAGTATTCTCCAGGTTTTTAACCAGCATTAAAGCCTCATCATATCTTTTGCTGAGCAGCAGGGAATCCGCAGACCTGAGTTTTTTTTGTATATAAATTTCTCTGTTGCTGTCTGCCTGTCCGAAAACTGGATTAAATACAAATAAAAAAAGACAATACAGGATTGTCTTTACGCTTTGGAGATACATGGCTGAAAAGTAGTTTTTGCGCATGAAAAGCAATCAAATGACCTCGTTCTTTAAGGCAAATATAGCCAATCCGACACTATTCTTAACTTTTAATTTTTGCATCAGGTTTTTCCGGTGTGTCTCCACAGTGCTTTCACTGATATGCAGTTCATCGGCAATTTCACGGGTACTGTACTGCTGGGCCACATATTTTAAGATCTCTCTTTCCCTTTTGGTCAGGGAAGTGATCAATACCCCATCCTGACTGCCTTTCTCCTTGATAGGCCTGTTCAGCAGGGTCTGCATCATTTTTTCTTTGATATCGTCCGTAAAATACTGCTCGTCATTCGCCACTTTTTTAACCGCGTTGACTATATGCTGTCCGGCGGATTTTTTAGGAACGAATCCCTGGGCGCCCATCTGCAGTACCTCTTTTACAAGTTTGATATCGTCATAACTGGAAAGCACAATGATCTTTGGTTTTTGATCCTTGGTTTCCAGAACTTTTAAAACGCTGATCCCATCCAGTTCCGGCATGTTGATATCGAGTATCAAAACATCGGCGTGGTTCTTGGTAAACCAGTCAACGACCTCCAGCCCGTTAAGGGAATATCCGGTAACTTCCAAATTCTTTTCAGTGCTCAGTACGGCTATGATTCCATCGATCAGGATCTGGTGATCATCGGCTATGTGTATCGTAATATTCGTATCCATGAGGGGCGTTATAAAATGATATAAAAAAATCCGAGTTTGTGTTTCCCCCGGATTTTGATATTATAACGCTAAAATTAAAAAAATATTGTCTTAGTCCCAGATGATAAGACCTGAAGGTTTTTTATCAGGTACTAAAGCAACGGATAAGCCTTCCATGGCGGCAACATCATAATTGCTCTGATAAATGTTGTTAAAAGAGGTAGCCACCTTACCGTTTATTGTTTGAAGGTCAAGGGTTACTGTTTTTGATTCGTTGGCGTTGCCATTCTCGAACAAAAAGATCTCATTGGAATCGCCGATCAATGCTTTTGAAACCATAACGTTTTTGTCAACGTCAAAAGTAACGGTCACGGCACCATTGTTGTTTTCAATAACAGCTGGTGTTTTTAGCAGGGTTCCATCGATATCATCCAACACGGCTGATTTGATGCCACTGTTATTACCTGTAAAGGAGGCCAAAACCAGGCCAAGGGCAAATGCAATTGTTAAAGTAATTTTTTTCATAAGTAAGTAATTTAAAGTTGAATGTAAAAATTGGTTATTGCCAAATCAATGACATTCCAAATGTAATCGCTATTAACATGGATGTCAATAGGGAAAACAAGGATATTTACATCTACCTGGAAACCATGAGTTTTCTACCTAAAAACCATGATACTCACAGCTCAAAGGTAGAAAAAAAATAATCAAACATTCAAAATTTAAATTACTATTTACTTTACTTTATTTATAATCAATTACTTATCAATTATTATATCAAATTAATTGCGAATTCCTTTTTAAATTCAAACTTATTTACTATTTTCGCTTAATAGTTTTAATAGTTCATATGTTTATAGTATAGTATAGAGAGTGGTTATTTGTAATTACAGTGTTTTTTTCACTGCTCTCTATCTCCCTTATTCCTTTCTCCCCCCAAAATAACCTTCCCCCAAAGAAGGTTATTTTTTTTTGGACGGATTTTAATAGTAAGGAGAGAAGCTATTTGTAAAATAGCTAATCTTTCGAAACTATGTTCGCTTCTCTCCTATCTCCCCTGTGTTTTTACCTGAGCGGATTTATATTTTTAATGGAATTAATTGCGGTTATCCCCAGAGATCAAAATTAAAATAGTAAGGAGAGAAGCTATTTGTAAAATAGCTAATCTTTCGAAACTATGTTCGCTTCTCTCCTATCTCCCCTGTATTTTTCTTCAACGCATAATTGAAGTGAATCATGAAAATTATGATACCTAATTTTCAATAGAGAAACTTTGATTCAAAATGTCTTTTTGTGTGGAATTTTATAGCAATTTTTTTCCTTTGTAATCTGAACGTATTTTAAAGTAAGGAGAGTGGATTATTAAATCTTACAGGATTACTAATCTCATCTCTCCTTTCTCCCCCCTTTTTTTTATTCTTCCTGAGAAGAATGATATTGTAATGAACGTTTTACTTTTAATTACATGACAAATATATGTCGGAAGAAGGGCCTGTGCAATAGAGGAAAAATGGATTTTTAAAAATACCTGAAAACCTTTAGATCTGATTTGGCAAAAAAAAAGCTGTTTGATAAACAAACAGCCCACACACTATAACTAAGGTTTTAAGAATTACCGCAACCTGTCTGCAGATTTTACAAGCCTTTCATCCTTTAAGATCGCCTTGGTGGCCAAAGACAACAACACCACGACAATTAAAGGTAAGAACGAACCAATACCTTTCTCAGAAACCGAAGTCTCTCCAGATAATGTTTGCAGCTGATAAACAATAAGTCCTAATAATAAGAAGTTCAATATAATGTTCAACCGGTTGATAACGATTTGAGTTTTTCTGTTCTTAAACAAAAAGAGCGAGACCAGTGCCAGAACTGCCGATAACATAAACAGGGATGCAATCGCTTTCAGCAATAAACTGTCGGCCATAAATGCCTGTTCTATTCCCACCATTTCACCATTATATATATAGAAGGGAAAAATGAAAGCCAGAAGGCCCGATACGATCGCGGCCAAAATGAGATACAAGGACTGAACTCTCTGGATCATGCAATTTGTTTTGAATGGCAAAAATACATTAATCTTTTTTACAATAAAACACCTGATTTGAAATTTATTTTGTATTATTGCCCCATCAAATCGAAAAATATTGTAATTTCTTCAACTTACAAGTTTTCCTTTTCAAAAAAAAATTCAAAATATTCTAATTTTCCCCTACGGAAGTTTATACAGATTATTACCTAACAACTACATATATGAGGTTTGAAATCGAAGAGCTCAAAGATAAAAAGCTTTTAGAGTTACAAGAAATTGCACAAACACTTGAAATCCAAAAATTCAAGCAATTAAAAAAAACAGAATTAATTGAGCAGATCCTGGGCATTCAGGCAGCAAATCAGCAACAGAATAAGTCGCCTGAGGAAAATCAGATCAAGCAAAAAAGAGCCCGCATCTCAAAGCCAAACGGTAATCCCAAACCACTATTTTCGGAACAAAAACCTTTTTTTGAAAATAAGAAACCCAGACAGGATATCCCTAAGTTAGATGAGCTGGAACCCGAGATGGATGAACCGGTATATGATAATGAACAGGTCATCCCGACGGTACATGAAACAGAAGCTGCACCTTTCATTACCCCGGATATCATACAGGAACCCGTTGAAAAAATAAGCACGGAAAGAATACAGGAAGCACCAATCCACAGACATCCGGAAAATAAAGAACAAAGATATCCGGAAAAGAAAGAGCACAAACACCCCCATCCCGGAAACCAAAACAACGATAAAAATAAGAACAATCCCAATATCGATTTCAAGAATCGGAATAAATACCGCGATCCTGACTTCGAATTTGACGGAATTATTGAAAGCGAGGGAGTACTTGAGATCATGCCTGACGGTTACGGTTTTTTAAGATCCTCCGATTACAACTATTTATCATCCCCGGATGATATTTATGTATCCCAATCGCAAATAAAATTATTCGGATTAAAAACCGGTGACACGGTACGTGGAAATGTCCGGCCACCCAAAGAAGGCGAGAAATATTTTCCGCTGATCCGGGTCTTTCTGATCAACGGACTGAGCCCCAGTATCGTTCGGGACAGGGTTTCCTTTGAACACCTCACTCCTTTGTTTCCTACAGAGAAATTCAATATCGCCGAAAAGCAAAGTTCGGTTTCAACAAGAATTATTGACCTTTTTTCACCTATAGGAAAAGGACAAAGAGGCATGATCGTGGCACAGCCCAAAACGGGTAAGACCATCCTTTTAAAGGATATCGCCAACGCAATTGCAGCAAATCACCCGGAAGTTTACCAGATCATCCTGCTCATCGACGAGAGGCCTGAGGAGGTTACAGACATGCAGCGCAATGTCAGAGGAGAAGTGATCGCTTCTACCTTTGATGAATCTGCGGACAAACACGTAAAAGTTGCCAATATCGTATTAGATAAGGCCAAGCGTTTGGTTGAATGCGGCCATGATGTGGTCATCCTGCTCGATTCCATAACCAGGCTGGCCCGAGCTTACAATACGGTAGCCCCTGCTTCAGGCAAGATCCTGTCGGGTGGTATTGATGCCAATGCCCTGCACAAACCGAAGCGATTTTTTGGTGCTGCCAGAAATATAGAGAACGGCGGATCACTGACCATCATTGCAACAGCGCTTACTGAAACCGGGTCAAAGATGGATGAAGTTATTTTCGAAGAGTTTAAGGGTACAGGTAATATGGAATTGCAGCTGGACAGAAATATCTCTAACCGACGTATATTCCCCGCCATTGACCTTGTTAAATCAAGTACGAGAAGGGATGATCTTCTGCTTGATGAAAATACAATACAGCGTATGTGGATCTTCAGAAAATTCCTGGCAGATATGAACCCGATCGAAGCCATGGAATTTGTCAGTGAAAAGATAAAATACACAAAAAATAATGAAGAATTTTTGATGTCGATGAACCGATAGAAATTTTCTAATTCATTAACCCATTGGAAGTCAGTAATAAAATGCTGACTTTTTTTGTTTAAAATATTTGCTAAGTAATACATATATTTCGTATCTTTGCCATCCAAATCGCGGGATAGAGCAGTAGGTAGCTCGTTGGGCTCATAACCCAAAGGTCACAGGTTCGAGTCCTGTTCCCGCTACTACAAGGCCTCAGTAATTAAAAAATACTGAGGCTTTTTTTATTGGGCTTCAGCACCTTTTTTCCTTCCAGAACAAACACCTTTGCGCATTCATACAAGAAAACATTGGAAAAAATCTTTTTAAAAGACAGGATTTTGATGTTCTGAAAACACAATCCTTCCTATATTTGAAAAAAAATGAGCTGAGTCCATAAGTATTTTGGACTACTATACAAGCCGTGTGAACAGATTTCATTCAAAAGCCAAAAATAATCGCCTTGGAAAAAAATGAATTGTACCCTGTCTTTTTGAAAGTGACAGAACTGGAGACCCTGATCGTGGGTGGAGGCAATGTGGGTTTTGAGAAATTGGGTTTTCTGCTTAAATCCAGTCCCAATGCCCGTGTTACCCTTATCGCAAAAGACTTTAAGCAGGAGCTGAAAGCACTGGCGCTTCAACATAAGGTCCATCTTGTTAAAGGCTCCTATAAAGCGGATATGCTCGAGGGAAAGCATTTGGTCATTGCTTGTACCGATAATCAGGTAGTTAATATGCAGATCCATGCAGATTGCAGGAGCAGGAATATTTTAGTGAATGTAGCAGACAACCCGCCCTACTGCGATTTTTATATGGGTGGTATCGTTACGAAAGGGAATTTAAAACTGGCCATATCAACCAATGGTAAATCTCCGACCACCGCCAAACGCCTGAGACAATTTTTTGAAGATGTCCTTCCGGAAGATATCAATGAGCTGCTTGAAAATCTCAATGCGTTCAGAACTACGATCAAAGGTGACTTTGAAGAAAAAGTAAATGCGCTCAACGAAATTACGCGGGACTTGATCTCAAAGAAAAAATAAGTTACCCATTATTACTGACTAAAACCGTCATTTGGGCAATATAATAATTGAATACTTCTTTTTAAATAAGCAAAAAATAGTGTAAATTAGCTTTATGCTATCCATGAAAACCAAATACGGCATAAAGGCCCTAACCTATATTGCCCGGCAAAAAGATCTTAAAATAGTTCAGATCGCCACCATCGCGAAAGAAGAAAATATTCCCCATAAATTTCTTGAAAGTATTTTGCTGAGTATGCGTAAAGCCGGTTTTTTAGGTTCAAAAAAAGGCAAGGACGGGGGTTATTACCTTCTGAGGAATCCGGAAGACATATTAATGACTGATGTATTCAGAGTACTGGAAGGCCCGATTGCCATGCTTCCCTGCGTGAGTTTGAATTTTTATGAAAGATGTCAAGACTGCCCGGACGAAAATAAATGCAGTGTACACAAATTGATGATTCAGGTAAGAGACAGTACGCTTAATGTTCTCAAAAACAATACATTAGCGGATCTGTCCTGAACTAAACTCCCCTGCCAAGCTACTGACTTCTATTAATCCATTTTCTATTTTTTCCCATTTTGTAAAATTTTATTACAATTGTATTGTTTATTTTTATAGATTTGCGCAATTCCTATTATTTCTATAGACTTTATATTTTATATGAAATTTAGCACGGGAGATTCCAAAAAACAGAAAGAGATGATACACTTTAATGAATTTGAATTAAATAAAATCAACGACAGGTTAAGAGATAAATCTCCGGAAGAGATTATTGCCTGGACCTTGTCATTGAGTGAAAACAGAATAGTAACCACCAGCTTTGGGGTGTATTCAGCCGTGCTGCTCAATACTTTTCACGAACTTGATAAAGATATAAAAGTAATCTGGTGTGACACAGGATACAACACCCCGGAAACCTACCGGCATGCCGTATACCTGAGAGAGTTACTAGAATTAAATATCCATCTGTACGCCCCGCTTCAAACTACGGCTTATACCGACGCTGTTTTGGGTATTCCGGATGTAGATGACCCGGATCATGCACTTTTTACAGAAATCGTAAAGCTTGAACCCTTCAGACGTGCCATAAATGAACACCGGCCCGATATCTGGTTCACAAACATCAGGGTAAGGCAAACAGAATACAGAAATTCAAAAGACATACTGAGCTACAGCAAAGATGGCATTTTAAAAGTAAGTCCATTTTATTACTGGAATGACGATCAACTCGACCGGTACCTGATCGAAAATAATTTACCTAAAAATGAGTCGTACTTCGATCCAACCAAAGCATTAAAGCACAGGGAATGTGGTATTCACTTACAATAATTATTTGCGATTGTATAAGGATTCTTTTCTTACCAACCTATTAAAATAAAACCAGACCAAACTATAGATTGAGATAACACATTTTCTTTTTATCAGGTCCTGATGAGTTCGTTCTCCCCCTCTTTTAAATGATTCATCAGGATTTTTTTTATAAAATTTTTAACTATGAAAAGCTTTAGAACAGAAATAGAAAATCCGGTGGTAGAAAGAGATATTCTTGAACTGGCCAAAAAAATAGAACTTTTTAAAAACGGAAAGATCAATGAGGAACGATTCAGGAGTGTTCGCCTTGCCCGCGGAGTTTATGGACAAAGGCAGCCCGGAGTCCAGATGATCAGAATAAAATTGCCCTACGGAAAGATAAACTCCCAACAACTGCACAGAATTGCCGAGGTATCTGACACGTATTCTAACGGAATTTTACACATTACAACCAGGCAGGACATACAGATCCATTATGTAAGTCTTGACAGAACTCCGGAGCTCTGGGCGGAACTTGAAAAAGATAAGATCACCCTGCGCGAAGCATGCGGGAATACAGTAAGAAATGTAACCGCCTCCGAATCCGCAGGTATTGATCCGAAAGAACCATTCGATGTAAGCCCTTATGCCCACGCTGTATTTGAATACTTTCTCAGAAATCCGGTTTGTCAGGAACTGGGCAGAAAATTTAAGATCTCCTTTTCCGCTACTGAAGAGGATACTGCCCTGAGTTTTTTACACGATCTGGGATTTATTCCTAAGATCCGAAACGAAAACGGAAGGCTTACAAGAGGCTTTAAGGTCATGCTGGCAGGCGGCTTAGGTGCGCAACCACGCCATGCCGATTTAGCCCATGAGTTCCTGGAGGCGGATCAGGTCATTCCTTTTATTGAAGGAGTACTCAGGGTTTTCGACCGCGAAGGTGAGCGTTCAAAAAGAGCCCGTGCCCGAATAAAATTCCTTTTGGATGACCTGGGCCTGGATACCTTTCTCAAGCTTGTCAGGGAAGAACAGACCGCCCTGGCACATAAGACTTATCCCATTGATACAAGCGCTTTCGAACAGGAGCTCATCCTGCCGGAAAAGGATATAAAAAAGATCGTCATCGCTGATCCCGGCGCCTATGCACTTTGGAAAGAAACCAATGTAAGTGCACAAAAACAACCAGGTCTGTATGCCGTAGGGATCCGTGTTCCGCTGGGAAATTTTGATTCTTCAAAAGCCCGTGCAGTGGCTGACCTTGTGCATACTTATGCAGGAAATGAGCTGCGACTGACCTTGCGCCAGAATATACAGCTACGGCATGTAAAAGAAGACCTGCTCCCTTTTATTTATGAGGAACTAAAAGCACTGGGCTTTGCCGGGCCGGGTTATAACAGTACCCGGGATATAACCGCTTGTCCGGGTACAGATACCTGTAACCTGGGTATTGCCAGCAGTACCGGGATAGCCAGAGAGCTGGAGCGGGTACTGGAATCAGAATTTCCGCAATATGCCGGCAACAAGGCCCTGACCATCAAGATCAGTGGCTGTATGAATGCCTGCGGACAGCACAGCATGGCCCAGATCGGCTTCCAGGGCATGTCGGTCAAATCCGGCAAACTGGTTGCTCCCGCACTGCAGGTGTTGCTGGGCGGAGGCGTACTGGGGAATGGCAAAGGCAGATTCGCAGACAAGGTTGTTAAAATCCCGAGTAAAAGAGGGCCCCAAGCCCTTCGAATCCTGCTGAACGATTTTGAAAAAAATGCAGAAAAAAATGAACGATTTCTGGATTATTACGACCGAAAAACAGAGAAATACTTTTACCAAATGCTGAAACATTTGTCGGATACCAATGAACTGAAAGAAGCAGATTTTATCGATTGGGGATATGACAAGTCCTATGTTACTGCCATAGGTGTTGGTGAATGTGCCGGAGTGGTTATAGATCTTGTAGCGACCTTGTTATTTGAGAGTGAAGAAAAGATACAAAATGCTGAAAATGCCATCGAGTCAGAACAATGGGCAGACAGTATTTACCATGCCTATGCCTCGTTGATCAACACAGCCAAAGCAGTACTGATCGATGCCGAGATTAAAACAAATACACAAACCGGTATAATCACTGATTTTGACAGGGAATTTGTGGAAAAGGGAATTGTTCCTTTGGAGACATCATTTTCTTCGCTGGTCAATCAAATAAGGACTAATGAGCCCACTGCCGGATTTGCCAAAAAATACCTGGCCGGTGCCCGCTCCTTTTATCAGACCATTTACAACCTCCGATCTCAAGAACTAAGCCATGAAGTTGAAAAAACAGCCTAAATTAACGCTCGTTGGTGCCGGACCCGGCGACCCCGAACTGATCACCATTAAAGGTGTTAAGGCCCTGAGAACAGCAGATGTTGTTTTCTACGATGCCCTGGTGAATACGGAATTACTCGAATATGCACCAAAAGCCATTAAAGTTTTTGTGGGCAAGCGGAAAGGCCTGCACCGCTATGCTCAGGAAGAAATCAATGCACTTATCGTGCAATATGCCCTGAATTACGGACATGTGGTAAGGTTAAAGGGAGGTGATCCCTTTATTTTTGGCCGGGGTGCCGAAGAATTGGATTATGCCGAAAAATTCAATATTCAGGTTGAAGTTATTTCAGGTATCTCGTCTTCAATAGCGGTTCCTGCCCATGCGGGCATTTCACTTACAAAAAGGTTTATTTCAGAAAGTTTCTGGGTGATTACCGGTACTACTTCCGACGGGCAGCTCAGCGAGGATATAAATCTCGCTGCAAGATCAACAGCTACTGTGGTAGTCCTTATGGGGATGAGCAAATTAAAAGAGATCCTTGTGCTCTTCAAAGAAAATAATAAAGCAGAACTGCCCGTAGCGATCATTGAAAACGGAACCACGGCCTATGAAAGATCCGTTGCCGGAACCGTCAGCACCATATCCGGACTGGTGGAAAAGAAAAAAATATCTTCCCCGGCCATCATTGTAATTGGTGAAGTCGTAAGAGAGAGCCACAAACTGCGTTCCTTTTTCGCGCATGCTGAAGCTGCTCCTCATTTGATTTTTTCCGAATCAGAACCGAAAAGAATCCGGGTCGCCTGATTTAATTTGAATTTTTTTTGTACTAAGGCTTACCCAAAACTATCTCAAATCTCGCAGAACAGAATGCCCCGATTTCTTGGCCTAAGTGACCTACTTATGTCTTAATTATCTTCATATTTAATGATCTTTGGAGTAAACAGTTTACATGCATTTTTATTGATGATTCCGCCATTTTCAGCCAAAACGCATATCTTTACAAAAAATTCTTTTTATGAAAAAGTACTGGTACATCATGCTTGCCCTCCCGTTCCTGATTTATTCCTGCGGTGAATCTTCGGTCTCAGAAGACCCGATGCTGAACGCTTATGAAAACAAGAAAACTACAATAACAGACTGTGAAAGCATACAGGACGGTGTTCTGACCTATAAAACCGGTCACTATTTAGCCGGAAAGCCATTTTCAACTGGTAGTGACATATACGGATACAACTACCAAAGCCATCAATTCAAAGGATCTTATGCCAATCTCTATCTGGGTGAAGCAGGATTCCCTCCTTATGAAGGCGATTCAGTTGCCTATCTGTCAGAAAATCCGGATGTTAAGTTAAATGCTTATATACAAAAATATTATTGGCCATACAGGGATGCCCATGTGCTGATGAACTGGAATGATGCGAGGTGGTCAAATAAAGATTGTGATGGTGATAAGGAATTTGACAGACATTTGGGATTTGAGACTTATCAGGGTTCAGGTGCCTGGGAAACTTTTCAGACCAAAGGAATATATAAAGATGCTGAGGGAAATGACTGTCGTTATAATATCCAGTATAAATATGTTGCACCACCAAGTGGTGCGGTGCTTCAAAATGGAATTTGGTATACGGCTGAGGGAGGAGAGATTGGAAATGAATTTTATTATTTAGTAGAAGTTCAAAAAATAGCAAACGATCCCTGCGGCGGCTTTCAGGGCTTGCAGTATAAGAGTCCTTTAGGACCCGGAAAAGGCAAGTGGAACTAATATTTCAAAAAAGGCGATCATTCCGAACGCCTTTTTTTATGGGAAACATTTTGAATACTGTTTTCTTTTTATGTTATTTACCGTTTATAAATGACAATAACCTCAAAATTTAATAATGGATTACGGTTTCCTTTCAATACTGCCGCCGGTAGCGGCAATTATTTTGGCCCTGAGAACAAAACAGGTCTATATTTCGCTGCTTTTTGGCATCTGGTTCGCTTGGTTGATCATGAACGACTGGAACTTTTTAAAAGGCACCCTGGCCACCATCGAGGGTCTGGTCAATGTTTTTAAGTCGCCGGGAAACACGAGAACCGTCATGTTCAGCGCTTTGGTTGGTGCCTTGCTGCTTTTTATTCAATACTCCAGAGGCGTAGAGGGATTTGTACACAGAATTAACCTGCTTATTGCAAGAATTGAAAGAAAGAAGCAAGGAAAAAGTCAGGTCGTGGTCCAATTGCTTGCTGTTGTTACAGGACTCATGTTGTTTGTAGAAACGAGTATTTGTGCTCTTACAGTTGGAACCTTATATCGTCCCATCTTTGAAAGATTAAAAATATCCCGAGAAAAACTGGCCTATATTGCGGATTCCAGTGCTCCAACTTCTGCAGTATTAATACCCTTTAATGCCTGGGGGGCATTTATTATGGGTTTGCTGATCACGCAGGGTATAGAAAATCCATTTGCATTAATGATATCGGCAATAAAGTTCAATTTTTATCCTATCCTGACCATATTACTCATGGTAATCATTATTATCACGGGCAAAGATTTTGGTCCGATGGTGAAAGCAGAAAAGCGGGTCAGGGAAACAGGCTTATTGCTCAATGCGGGCAGTACCCCCTTGATTTCAGATGCAATTACCTCTGTAAAGCCAAAAGAGGGCATTGAAGCAAAAGCTTTTAACATGGTAATACCCCTGGCAACAATGGTTCTGATGATGCCTGTTAATCTGGCATTTACCGGATGGGAAAAGGTTACAAATTCAAATGGATTCTTCGATCATTTTTTTTCCGCGATCGGCCAGGGTTCAGGATCTTCCTCAGTTTTATATGCCGTGTTAACAGCCATTTTTGTTGCCATGGTCTTGTACAGATCACAGGGCATAATGAAGATGAAAGACATGGTGGATCTTATATTGAAAGGTATCTCTGAGCTTATGCCCCTTGCTTTGCTCATGATGCTGGCATTTGGTATTAGCGAGGCCTGTAACCTTCTGGGGACAGGCCTGTTTATTTCCGAATGGTCTAAGGATTTAATTTCTCCACAGCTTCTTCCGGTGATCATCTTTGTAATCAGCTCATTCATTTCATTTTCCACCGGAACTTCCTGGGGTACATTTGCAATTATGATGTCTATTTCTGTTCCCATGGCTTTAGCCCAGGATGCAAATTTGGTATTGGTAATTGCTGCCACATTAAGCGGTGGGGTTTTTGGAGATCACTGCTCTCCTATTTCAGATACGACCATCATTTCTTCCATGGCTTCGGCGTGTGATCATATAGACCATGTAAGAACACAGTTACCCTATGCCTTGTTAGCCGGCGTAATCTCTATTGTTTTATTCCTGATCATGGGATACGCTATACCTTAATTTTAGCTAACTTTGCAACAAAGTAATTGTATGGGTCACAGAGCTGGATTTGTCAATATTATCGGTAATCCCAATGTGGGCAAGTCAACGCTGATGAACAGACTGGTTGGCGAAAAACTTTCGATCATAACCTCAAAAGCGCAAACCACCAGGCACCGCATATTGGGCATCGTGAATCAGGAAAACTACCAGATCGTGTTTTCCGACACTCCGGGTATACTACAGCCGGCCTATGAATTGCAGCATTCCATGATGGATTTTGTGCGAACAGCCTTTGAAGATGCCGATATCCTATTGTACATAATAGAAAGCGGAGAAAGTGAATTAAAGGATCAATCCTTTTTTGCAAAGATCCAGCACAGCAAGATTCCGGTCATCCTGCTGATCAACAAAATTGACCTGTCAACACAGGATGAAGTAGTCGGACAAATGAAAATCTGGCAGGATAAATTACCCAATGCGATCATTTATCCGATCTCGGCTCTCAACAATTTTAACCTGCAGGTCGTTCTGGAAAAAATCATAGAACTGCTTCCTGAATCACCGCCCTATTACCCAAAAGATCAGCTAACCGATAAATCGGAACGCTTTTTTGTCAACGAATCCATAAGGGAGAAGATCTTGCTGAATTTTAAAAAGGAGATACCCTATGCCGTTGAAATCGAAACAGAATCCTTCGAAGAAGAAGAAAATATCATCAGGATCCGATCCGTGATCATGGTAGAACGCGACACTCAGAAAGGCATACTGATAGGCCATAAAGGATTGGCTCTGAAGCGCATTGGTTCTGAAGCCCGTATTGATCTGGAAAAATTCTTCGAAAAGAAGATCTTTCTGGAGCTTTATGTAAAAGTTAACAAAGACTGGCGAAGCAACGAAAGGCAGTTAAAGCGTTTCGGTTATAAGGAATAGACTATTTTACCAGTCCTTTCAGATCTTCAAAATTCATTCCGCCATAATCGCCAGAACTCATCAGCAATAAGGCTGTGTCCTTCAGATCTTTATTAAACAGGAAAGCCCTGAATTCGGCCGGATCGGTAAAAATAATGAGGTCTTGTCTGTTAAAAGCCCTTGCAATTTGCTCTCTGGAGACCTCTTCCAGTTTTTTGATCTGAACCGCATGAGGCGAATAGAAAACCACCGCTTCATCAGCACTGTCGAGCGTATGCACATAATGATGTAAAAAAGTGGCATTCAAACTGCTGTAAGTATGCAGCTCCAGGCAGGCCAGCGTCTTTTTTTCAGGGTACCGTTCTTTTACCGCGTCCGTAGTTGCCTTCACTTTCGAAGGACTGTGCGCAAAATCCTTAAATATTACAGTATTGTCATTTTCTGCCAGTAATTCCAGCCTTTTGCTCGCTCCCCTGAACGAAGAGATGGCCTCGTAAAATTCATTTTCACCTACACCCATAAGCTGGCAGATCAGTTTTGCTCCGGCCAGATTCTGCAGGTTATGCCTGCCAAAAACCTCCAGAGCGATCTCTCCCTCATCCGTATTCAACAGTACCTTACCATTTTCAATGTGGTAATCCGGTGTAGCATAGGAATATTTTTTAATGGGATGTTTTGTTTCTTCAACTAGCTTTTTGATCTCCGGATCTTCCTCATTGTAGATCAGTATACCTCCGGGTACGATGGTCTCTATGAATATTCTGAACTGATCCACGTAATTATCAAAGGTCTGAAAAACATTGATATGATCCCAGGCGATGCCGCTCAAAAGGGCTATATTGGCCTGATAAAGATGGAACTTAGGCCGACGGTCTATGGGAGAAGAAAGGTATTCATCCCCCTCCAGAACGATGAATTCATTTTCTTTGGTGAGATAAACCATTCTGGAAAAACCTTCCAGTTGTGCCCCAACCATATAATCCACGTCCATCCGGTGGTATTTCATAACGTGCAGGATCATGGAGGTAATGGTGGTTTTTCCGTGTGAGCCACCGATGACAACCCGCGTTTTCTCTTTCGAATGCTCGTAGAGAAATTCAGGGTAGGAATAGATCTTCAACCCCAATTCCTGTGCCCGCAACAGCTCCGGATTGTCGGCTTTTGCGTGCATACCCAGAATGACTGCATCGATATCCGGGCTGATATTTTCTTCAAACCATCCGAATTGTTCCGGTAAGAGCCCGTTTTCCTTCAGCCTTGATTTTGAGGGTTCAAAAATAACATCGTCACTACCGGTTACTATATCACCTTTATCGGCAAGGGTAAGGGCGAGGTTATGCATTGCACTGCCACCTATCGATATAAAATGTACTCTCATCAATTCGCGATTTAAGGCGTAAAGTAAACCAATACTTTCTCAATGACAAAATGAGAACCCGAAAAAAATCAGTTCATTTTAAACTGCAGATCAAATGCCTCCAGCTCATCAAGCAACTCCTTTGATATGGCCACTTTTGTGGATTGGCTAGCCATGGTGACCTTCACATTTTTTTCAGCATCAAATACCTGAAAATATAATTTTTTATCACCTGCATGTTTTTTGGTAAGCAGCTTCAACTGGTCTATTTTTTTTTCTTCCAGGGCACTGATATCGACCTGCACCGTGATCTTCTGGGCCATTTGCTGCATTACATCCTGCAGGAGGTTCATGGAGATAAACTGCGATCTTACATCACCATCAGCCCATGACCTGGCCATTTTTAATTTTATGAACAGAAATGCATTGGGCACAAAAAAATGCCTGAATTTCAGATACTCCTCATTAAATATTTTAAACTCATAACTATCTGTAAAATCTTCCAGTACAAAAGTGGCCCAACCTTTGCCATTTTTTGTCACCCGGTGCTGCACATCGCTGACTATACCGGCCAGGGTCAGGTCCGATCCTTCCAATTGATTGATATGCTGAAGTTTATCGAGGCTAGCATTACAGAAATAACTGATCTCTGCTTTAAAATTATCCAGCGGATGTCCGGAAACATACATCCCGATCACCTCTTTTTCCTTCGACAATTTTTTCATGATGGTCCATGGATGTGCCTCAGGAATTTGTGGTTCGTCAAACTGCACTTTGGAAGTTTCGCCAAAAAGGGAAACCTGGGCAGAGTTCTTGTTCTCCTGAAATTTATTGCCGAAACGCAGTGCTTTTTCAATGATAGTCAATCCTTTATCATCAGGCTCAAAATACTGTGCGCGATGCACCGTTTCAAAGGAGTCAAGACCACCGGCCAGGATCAGACTGTCAAAGGCTTTTTTATTGGCAGCATGGAGATCAACCCGCTTTGCCAGATCAAAAATTGACTTGTAAGGACCATTTTTCTTTCTTTCATCAATTATAGCCTCAACTGCCGAGGCGCCCACACCTTTAATGGCACCCATACCAAAACGGATCGCACCTTCTTTATTTACTGCAAATTTGTAGTACGATTCATTGATATCCGGACCCAGTACCCGGATACCGGCTCTTTTACATTCTTCCATGAAAAAAGTAACCTGTTTGATATCGTTCATGTTGTTGCTCAAAACAGCAGCCATGTATTCTGCCGGATAATGAGCTTTCAAATAGGCCGTCTGGTATGCGATAAAGGCATAACAGGTAGAATGTGACTTGTTAAAGGCATAGGCAGCAAATGCCTCCCAGTCTTTCCAGATTTTTTCAAGTACTTCCTCGGCATGGTTGTTCTTTTTACCTCCCTTCAGGAATTTTGGTTTTAATTCTTCCAGCAGGGAAAAGATCTTTTTACCCATAGCCTTTCGAAGCTTGTCGGCCTCACCTTTGGTAAATCCGGCAAGTTTTTGGGAAAGCAACATCACCTGCTCCTGATAAACGGTAATACCATAGGTCTCCTTCAGGTATTCTTCCATTTCAGGCGCATCATACCTGATTTCTTCCCTGCCCCTTTTCCTGTCAATAAACTGCGGTATGTACTCCATGGGGCCCGGCCTGTACAGCGCATTCATGGCGATCAGGTCGGCAAACTCGGTAGGTTTCAGGGCTTTTAAGTGCTTCTGCATCCCCGGCGATTCGTATTGAAAAATGCCGATCGTTTCTCCGCGCTGAAAAAGTTCATAGGTCTTATCATCATCCAGTGGAAAGGCATCCGGATCCAGTTCCAGACCATGCAGGGCCTTGATTATTTTAACTGTATCCTTGATCAGGGTGAGGGTTTTAAGACCCAGAAAATCCATTTTTAGCAAGCCAGCATCTTCCACCACACTGTTGTCGTATTGGGTGATATACATATCCGTATCCCGTGAGGTCAGCACAGGAATCAGGTTGGTTATGTCTTCAGGTGTGATGATTACACCACAGGCATGCGTTCCTGTATTGCGCAACGATCCTTCAAGCGTAATGGCCTGCCTGATCGTTTTTGATTCGAGTCCGTTAGCTGCCAACAGATTTTTTAACTGGTTTACATTTTCGATCTCATCCTTGCGCAATGCCTGTACTTTGGCCTTGCCCTTTTCGTCTTCGTCAAAAATATCCTTCAGTTTGATGTTGGGGATAAGTTTTGCGATGCGGTCAGCATCCGACAGGGGAAGGTCAAGCACCCGGGCTGTATCCCTGATAGAGGATTTTGCTGCCATGGTGCCATAGGTAATAATTTGAGCTACCTGGTTCGCCCCGTATTTTTTGATCACATAATCGATTACGCTTTGCCTGCCTTCATCATCAAAATCGATATCGATATCGGGCAGTGAAACACGGTCCGGGTTTAAAAAACGCTCAAAAAGCAGGTCGTATTTGATGGGATCTATATTGGTTATTGCAAGGCAATAGGCAACGGCTGAACCCGCTGCAGAGCCTCGTCCCGGGCCCACGGATACGCCCATGTTTCTCGCCTCGCGGATAAAGTCCTCAACGATCAAAAAGTACCCCGGATAATTGGTCTTTTCAATAACCTGCAGCTCGAAATCAAGCCTTTCACGGATCGTATCCGTCAGTTCCGGATATCTTCTCTTCGCTCCTTCATAGGTCAGAAATCGCAAATAGGCATTTTCACCCCTTTTTCCTTCATCCTTCAGATCTTCTGCTTCCTGAAATTCTTCCGGGATCTGAAATTTTGGCAGCAAAACATTTCTCGAGAGCTGGTAAGGCTCTATTTTATCAGCAATTTCCCGGGTATTGATGATGGCCTCAGGCAGATCCCTGAACAAGGTCTTCATCTCTTCCTGGCTCTTGAAATAGTATTCGTGGTTGGGCATACCATAGCGAAAGCCGCGGCCACGACCAATAGGCGTATGTACTTTTTCACCTTCCTTCACACAGAGCAAAACATCATGGGATTCGGCTTCATCCTGGTTGATATAGAAATTGTCATTGGCTGCAACGACCTTTACCCCGTGTTTTTTTGAAAAGGCGAGCAATACTTCATTGACATGCTTTTCATTTTCCTGATCGTGTCTGCTGAGCTCCAGATAAAAATCTTCACCAAATTGTTCTTTCCACCATATAAGTGCTTCTTCAGCCTGGTTCTCACCTACGTTCAGGATCTTGCTCGGGATCTCTCCAAACATGCCTCCGCTCAGCACAATAAGGTCATTTTTGTACTGTTCCACGAGCTTTTTATCGATTCTGGGTACGTAGTAGAATCCGTCTATATATGCCCGGGAGGTCATTTTTGCCAGATTGTGGTATCCGTTCTTGTTCTTCGCAAGAAAAACAATTTGGTACCCATTGTCCTTGTGACTTCTGTCCCGGTGATTCTCACAAACAAAAAATTCACAACCGATGATGGGTTTCAGGGGCACTTCTGCTTTCGCATTGTGCAGTTGTACTTCCTTTGCAAAAAGAAAGGCACCCATCATGTTTCCCAGATCGGTCAAGGCTACAGCGGGCATTTTATACCTGACTGCCGCTGCCACCAGATCTGAAATACTGGCTGTTGATTGCAACACAGAAAACTGAGAATGGTTGTGCAGATGTACAAAACTAGTCTCTGTCAATGATTCCGGTGCCGCAGTTTCCTTTTTGTCTGCCGGGGTTTTCTGCAGACTTTTTTTAATTTGCTGACTTTCCTCTTTCAGATTGAGGTGTTCGAATCCGGACAATTTGATTGGATTGGGGTTCACCGCAACAAATTGAGCCATCTCCTCATCACTGCAGTCCAATTCTTTGTTGGAGTAGTTCCCTTGTCTAACCAGTTCGAGAAAACAACGTGTCGTCACTTCTACATCGGATGTGGCGTTGTGTGCTTCCTTAAAATCTTCCTGAAACAGCTTCCGGTGTAACTCAGACAGGGTGGGCAATTTAAATTTGCCTCCTTTTCCTCCGGGTATCTCGCAGATCCCAGCTGTTTTTTCGGTGCAGGTATCCAATACAGGAAGTTCCTGTAAATTTGTATTAATTCCCGCACGGAAGTATTCACAGGCCACAACAGGTATATCAAATCCAACATTGTGCCCGACCACAAATTTTGATTTCTTTAAAACTTCATTAAAAAGGACGAGTACTTCTGCCAAACCTGATCCTTTTTGCATAGCCAGGTCAGTTGAAATGCCATGTATCCTTTCCGCATCAAAGGGTATATTGAAACCATCAGGCCGTATCAAAAAATCGCGGTTTTCAAGAAGTCTTCCCGAAACGTCATGCAATTGCCATGCGATCTGCACAACCCTGGGCCAGTTATCCGTATCGGTAACAGAAGCGTTATAATTCTTCGGCAAACCAGTGGTTTCCGTATCAAAAATCAAATACATGCGGGGATTATTTTGTTGAATTACGATTGGCTAAATTTAAGTAAAATCAGCGTTCCCGAACACAACAACTCAAACAAATTTATCAACAAAGTCGAGCTGCTCTTTGCCTTGAGGCTATTTTTTTGAATGTTATGCAATTACCTATTATCAATAAAAAACTGTTTAAAAATATTTTGAAGGCTAACAATTGTCATAAACCATCATTTTTTTTAACCGTAACTTTGATCCTGTAAGTTTAAGGCAATGAATGTTAAGGATATGAAAGAGCCTGATATACATAGTTTAATGACCGATCAACACAGCATAAGGCATGCGGGGACTGTTTCAAAAATTTCAGGAAATACAGTTACCGTCAGATTAAACGGCAATATAAATTGCTCAGGCTGCAGCTCAAAGTCAGCCTGTGGGATGGCGGAATCAGAATCCAAAGAGATCGAACTGCAAGACCAGGGAAATACCTTTAAAATAAACGAATCAGTTGAGCTTGTTCTGGAAAAAAATCTGGGCTTCAAAGCGGTGATCTGGGCATATATTTTCCCATTCATACTCATGCTCAGCAGCCTTTTTATTTCTCTGGCCTTTTTTACAGAACCGGTTTCGGGACTCATAGCTCTGTTTGTGCTGATACCTTATTATGCGGTGCTCTATTTTTCAAAAAATATTTTTCAACGGGTTTTTAAACTCTCGCTAATTAAAAATCTATCAGCATGACAGAATCTATCATCTACAGTGTGGTATTGCTGGCTGTTTTGGGCGGCCTTGCGGCAATGGTGTTATACGCTGTTTCCAAAAAGTTCTATGTTTATGAGAATCCGCTGATCGCAGAGGTAGAAGCCCTGCTTCCTGCCGCAAACTGCGCCGGTTGTGGCTCACCCGGCTGCAAATCCTTTGCAGACAAACTGGTAAATACAGAGGATATTTCGGCCCTTTTCTGCCCGGTGGGCGGTAATGAGGTCATGAAGTCGATTGCCGAAAAATTAGGTAAAGTTGTGGCCGAAAAAGACCCTACGGTGGCTGTATTGCGCTGTCAGGGAAGTTGTGATGTACGGCCAAAGACCTCACTTTTCCAGGGACCCAAATCCTGTGCAATTTCTGCTCTGATTTACAGCGGGGAAACCGATTGCCAGTACGGCTGTTTAGGTGACGGCGACTGCGTGACCGCTTGTAAATTTGACGCCATGTATATGGATGAAAGTACAGAATTGCCGGTAATCATTACGGATAAATGTACTTCATGCGGAGCCTGCGTAACGGCTTGTCCGAGAAATATCATTGAAATGAGACCACGGAACAAAAGAGATCTGAAGATCTATGTGGGCTGTTTGAATGAAGACAAGGGAGGCATCGCCAAAAAATCATGTGAACTGGCCTGTATCGGCTGTTCAAAATGTATAGATGTGTGCACAAAAGGAGCGATCACGATCGAAAATAATCTGGCCTATATTGATGGTCTGCACTGTACCCTTTGCAGAAAATGTGTGGAGGTTTGTCCGACACATTCCATAGTTGAAACCAATTTCCCCCCAAGGAAAGAAAAAAAGCCGGAGATAAAAGAAGCTACACAGGAATCCATTAAAACTGAGGCAGATGCTTAGGACTTTCAGAAAGGGAGGTATTCATCCTCCGGACAACAAATTAACAGCCGGTACAGCCATAAAAAGATTACCGGTGCCGGGTGTGGTGTATGTTCCCATTGCGCAGCATATAGGTATTCCCTCTGAAATTATCGTTGAAACCAAAGAAAAAGTTACGGTTGGTCAGGTGATAGCCAGGTCGGGAGGATTCGTTTCAACCAATATCCACGCTCCTGTGGCCGGCACGGTTACCAAGCTGGATAAGATCGTGGACAGCAGCGGATACAAAAAACAGTGTATCGTCATAAGAACCGATGGCAAGGACATCGCCAATATTGAAGAAACCATATTCCCGTTAAAAAAGGAAATCGCCCTGGGCCCCAAAGAGATCATAAGCCGCATTCAGGATTACGGTATTGTTGGTCTGGGTGGCGCAACTTTTCCTTCTCATGTAAAACTGGCAGGAAGGCCTGACACACAATTAGACTACCTCATCGTGAACGGTGTGGAATGCGAACCTTACCTCACGGCCGACCACAGGTTAATGCTCGAAAAAGCAGAAGAAATAATCGTGGGCATTAAAATTGTGATGCTTGCACTGGGTATAAACAAAGCCATTGTTGGTATAGAGAACAACAAGAAAGATGCTGTTGCACTCTTTAAAAAATTGACAGAAAATGAGTCCGGCATACAAGTAGCTGCGCTTCAGGTAAAATATCCACAGGGGAGCGAAAAACAACTGATCAGCGCACTGTTAAAAAGGGAGGTTCCCAAGAATGGTCTGCCACCGGATGTGGGTGTTGTTGTGAACAATGTGGGTACCCTCTTTGCGATCTATGAAGCCGTCCAGTACGACAAACCTTTAACCGAAAGGGTTGTAACCGTTACCGGCAAAAAGATAAAAAACCCCGCTAATTTTTGGGTAAAAATTGGTACCCCGATCTCGGATCTCATCAATGAGGTCGGCGGTATGCCGGAAGGCCAGTACAAGCTGATCAACGGCGGACCGATGATGGGTAAGGCACTCAAGAATGCTGATGTGCCTGTTACCAAAGGAACTTCGGGAATATTGGTAATCTCAGAAGAAGAGGCGCTCAGAAAGGAAGTTCAGAATTGTATCCGTTGCGGTGAATGCGTTTACGTATGCCCGATGGGCCTGGAACCGCATTTGTTGATGAGTTTATCTGAAAAAGCCCTATTCGACAGGGCCCTTTCTGAAGACATCCTCACCTGTATCGAATGCGGATCCTGCAGTTATGTCTGCCCTTCCAACCGGCCCTTACTCGATTACATCCGGTTTGGAAAACTCAGTGCAAAAAAATTAGAAATAAGTAAAAATTAAAAATGCACATGGAAACGATAGTAGTATCCGCTTCACCCCATATCCATTCCGACCGCACCTCCAGAAAACTAATGTATGACGTGGTGATCGCGCTGGTTCCGGCCTTTTTAGTGTCTTTATACCTTTTTGGAATAAGTGCGTTCATTGTAACTGCGGTTGCCATCATCTCCTGCCTGTTCTTCGAATTTGTCATACAGAAATACGTATTAAAAACAGCTACAACGATAAGTGATGGTTCTGCCCTCCTTACAGGTATCCTGTTGGCATTTAACCTTCCATCCAACATACCGGTTTGGATGATCATTGTGGGTAGTCTTGTGGCTATTGGCATTGCGAAACTTTCTTTCGGTGGACTGGGATTTAATATTTTCAATCCCGCTCTTGTGGCCAGGGTATTTTTACTGGTTTCCTTTCCGGTGCAAATGACCAGCTGGCCAAGCCCCGTTGTCAACAATACTTCCTTAGCCGATGCCGTTACCGGTGCTACTCCGCTGGGAATTGTCAAGGAGGGCCTGCAATACGGTGAAACCATGACTGAACTAAGCAGCAAGATACCCTCTCTTTCTGAGCTTTTTTTGGGTATTTCAGGAGGTTCGATCGGTGAAATGTCCGGTCTGGCACTTTTGCTCGGAGGTATTTATCTGCTTGTCAGAAGGGTTATTTCATGGCATATTCCTATTACCATGCTGCTTACCATCGCTGTGATGACCGGAATTTTCTGGCTGGTCGACCCGCTGCACTATGCAGATCCACTGTTTCACCTTTTCGCAGGCGGTGCCATTCTGGGTGCATTTTTTATGGCAACCGATCTGGTGACAAGCCCGGTAACCAGAAAAGGTATGGTCATCTTTGCAGTCGGAATTGGTGCGATTACGGTGGTGATCCGCTTGTTTGGCGCCTATCCTGAAGGTGTTTCCTTTGCAATTTTGATCATGAACGCTCTTGTTCCTCTGATCAACAAGTATTTTAAGCCGAGGAGGTTTGGCGAGAAAATAAAATTTAAAATGGTGTAGGTATGGGAAAGTCTGATTCGAATTTTAAAGCGATGGTTGGCACCCTGCTGGTTATTACCATCATTTCAGGTGCCTTGCTTGGAGCTATCAATAACCTGACACTAGAACCCAAGGCACAAGCCAAAATGGCTCAGAAAATCAAGGCTTTAAAACTGGTTTTACCCGAATTCGACAACAATCCGGTGGATGAAGTTAAAATGGTGACATTGTTGGGTACCACTGACAGCACGGAAATCTTTCCGGCACTAAAAAATGGAGTTCAGGTTGGGGCGGCTGTCGTTGGTTCTTCTGAAAAAGGATTTAGCGGAACCATTAAAATTATGGTCGGTTTCAATGCCGATGGCACCATCAAAAACATAGCCGTTTTGGAACAGAAGGAAACACCGGGACTGGGGACAAAAATAAAGGACGAAAAGTTTTTGCAGCAATTCAGAACCCGGAATCCTTCAGAAATGAAGCTAAAAGTAACCAAAGACGGGGGTGAAGTCGATGCACTTACCGGCGCAACTATCACAACCAGAGCTTTTTGCGAGGCAACCCAAAATGCCTGGGATGCATTCGAAAACAACAGGAAGACACTTGCAACACAAAAAAACTAGGAGCTATGGCAAAAACTTTAAGTCCTAAGGAAAATTTCTACAAAGGAATTTTAAAAGAAAATCCGGTCTTTGTCATGCTGCTGGGCATGTGTCCAACCCTGGGTGTTACTTCCTCTGCCACGAACGGATTCGGTATGGGTGTGGCCACTCTTTTTGTATTATTGATGTCAAATATTGCCGTTTCACTTGTAAAAACCAGAATTCCTGACAAGGTCAGAATACCGGCCTTTATTATTATTATTGCCTCTTTTGTTACCGTAGTAGAAATGCTCCTCGAAGCCTATGTACCATTTTTGTACGAACAGTTGGGGATTTTTATACCGCTCATTGTGGTCAACTGTATTATTTTGGGCCGCGCCGAAGCCTTTGCCTCAAAAAATAACCTGAAAGATTCTGTCCTTGACGCTCTGGGCATGGGACTTGGTTTTGTAATGTCGCTGACCCTACTGGGTTCGGTCAGAGAAATCCTGGGCAATGGAAGCATTTTTGACTGGAAATTTGTTCCAGAGAATGCAAATACCTTTATCCTGTTTATTTTGCCTCCTGGAGCTTTTATCGTACTCGCATATCTTTCGGCACTTTTCAATAAATTCATGATCAAAACCAAATAAAGATGGAATATATACTCATTTTTATCGCTGCTGTTTTTGTAAACAATATAGTTCTTTCGCAATTTCTAGGCATCTGTCCTTTTCTTGGGGTGTCCAATAAAGTCTCCACCTCAGTCGGCATGGCAGGTGCGGTACTCTTTGTGATCACACTGGCTACATTGACAACGTATTTATTGCATCAGTACATCCTTGTTCCTGCCGGACTTGAATACCTCAGAACCATAGCATTTATTTTGGTCATTGCCGCCTTGGTGCAAATGATTGAGATCATCCTGAAAAAGGTCAGTCCACCCTTATATCATGCTCTGGGAATTTTTCTTCCATTGATCACTACCAACTGTGCGGTACTGGGGGTTGCCATTCTCGCTTTGGGCCTCGAAAACGGCAGTTTATTAAAAGCAGTATTTTTTGGAATGGCCAATTCACTGGGCTTCGGTCTTGCCCTGATTCTCTTCGCAAGTATTCGGGAGCATCTGGAACTGGCTAATATCCCAAAAGGTCTTCAGGGAGTCCCCATAAATTTACTTGTTGCAGGCTTGTTGTCACTGGCCTTTCTCGGTTTTACCGGTTTGGTATAAAATATACAGCCCAGGGCTATGTTTTTTAAAAAAAACTGATTATATTTGCACCCTTAAATTTATAACCAAGGTCGAGTACCTTTAAAATTAAAAAAGATGCCAGTAAAAATCAGATTACAAAGACACGGTAAGAAAGGAAAACCATTTTTTTGGGTGGTTGCTGCCGATTCACGTTCAAAAAGAGATGGTAGAATGCTCGAAAAAATCGGTACCTACAACCCGGTTTCAAATCCTGCCACAATAGATTTAGATGTTGATGCAGCAGTAAAATGGTTGCAAAATGGTGCACAACCAACCGATACCGTAAGGGCAATTTTATCTTACAAGGGAGCCCTATTGAAAAACCACTTATTAATTGGAGTCAATAAAGGAGCCTTAACTCCTGAGCAGGCCGATGCAAAATTCAATGCCTGGGTAAGTGAAAAAGTAAACAAGATCGAAAGCAAAAAATCAGGTTTGGCAAAAGCGAAAGAAGACGCTGCCAAAAAGGCTTTAGATGCAGAAAAAGAAGTAAATGCCAAGAGAAAAGCCGCTGTAGAAGATGCTGAAAATGAAAGAATAAAAGCCGAAGCTGATGCTAAAGCTGCTGAAGCCGCTGCAAATGCGCCACAGGTAGAAGAAGCAGCTCCGTTAACCATAGATGATGTGGTGGAGCAGGCAAAAAATGAGAATAATTAAATTGTTCTTTTATACCGTATAAACCTGGCTGAGGCCGGGTTTTTTTTTATCTTTAACCTGCTGATCTTCGAATAGTATGCAAAAGAAAGATTGTTTTTACCTGGGGAAAGTCATCAAAAAATTCAGTTTTAAAGGAGAACTGGTCATAAAACTCGATACCGATGAACCGGAGCTCTACCATGAACTCGAGTTCGTTTATGTCGAAAAAGGAAATAAGCTCATCCCCTTTTTTATCGAGACCTGTAGTTTTCCGAAAGCCGATATCATGCGGGTTCAGTTTGAAGACGTTTACACTGAAGCCGATGCGGATCTCCTTGTGAAATGTGGGGTTTATTTGCCCCTTAAATTCCTGCCCAAACTTACGGAAGACCAGTTTTATTACCATGAGATCACGGGATTTGAGCTTGAAGATTCCAGGTTTGGCAAGGTCGGAACCATAGCCAGAATAGATGATTCCACCGCCCAGCCGCTGTTTGTTATAGACCATAAGGGGCGCGAGATCCTGATACCCATGGTAAGTGAGTTTATCCGCGAAATTGACAAGGAAAACAAAAGAGTAACCGTTGAAACGCCCCAGGGACTCATTGAAATGAACCTGGAGTAAACCCGATCATGTCTTCAAAACCATTCAGATTTAAAGAATTTACAGTAAAACAGGACCAATGTGCCATGAAAATAGGTACAGATGGTGTGCTTCTGGGTGCCTGGGCTCCCATATCAAACAGACCCAACAGTATACTCGACATAGGTACCGGAACCGGCCTGATCGCACTTATGCTGGCACAGCGCAGTGAGGCAGAACAGATAGATGCCATAGAATTAGAGCCGGCTGCCTTTGAGCAGGCGCTGGAAAATTTTGAGAGTTCGTACTGGGGAGACCGGCTTTACTGTTACCATACCTCATTACAGGAATTTGCCGCCGAAATAGAGGATACCTATGACCTCATCATCTCAAACCCGCCTTACTTTTTGCCGAATCCTCAGGCAGATGAAAAAAGATCCCTGGCCAGACACCACGGGCACCTGAGTTATGAGGAGCTCGTTATCTGTTCGGCCAAACTGCTGTCAAAAACAGGTTCCTGTTCATTTATTCTGCCCTTTCAGGAGGAAGCACAGTTTTTGGGATATGCAGAACAATCCGGACTCTTTCCGCAAAAGATCACCCGTGTACGCGGTCATGCAGAATCACCCGTAAAACGCAGTCTGATCGAACTTAAATTCGGAGAACAGATTTGTACAACAGACGAATTGATCCTTGAAATTGAGCGCAATACCTACTCGCCTGCCTTTCGCGACCTGGTCAAAGATTTTTACCTGAAATTATAAAGCCGTATCAGGCCCCTCTGTTAAACTGGTTATAACCCAGATAAGGAACTTCCTTTTCGTTAAAATGGATGCCAAAATTTTCCAGTTCTTTTAAAATCGGGGCGTAAACATCTTTTTTAATGGGCAACTGAACTCCCGGAGTTCTGATCTCCCCATTCAGTATTTTTATGGTAGCGAGAGCCACCGGCAGACCCACCGTCTTAGCCATGGCTGTATAGGTCTGGTCATCTCCGATCACCACCAGATTGGAATCAATTTGTTTTTGTTCGCCGTTCAGTTCATAGCCAAATTTATGGTACATCACGATCATATCCTTATCATCCGGCTCAAGCGTCCACTTTTCTGTCAGGATCTTTTGAAGGATCTGAGCAGGGGTGGCATTCTTTAGTCCGATCTTCTTATCCGGATTAAAGAGATCCAATTCCAGTATTTTGTACCAGATGCTGTCATCCTGTTCTATGTTCATGTAATGTCTTAACTTGAGTTCCACGGAATCAAAAGGACTGTAAGCCAGGAAGGAATTGGTAAAATCCCGGTAGGACATATCCTCAGAACCTTCCATCACATAACTGTCATCAGTCATGCCCAACTGGACAAAAATATTCCAGGCCCGGCTAAAGCCAACTTTTCGGATGGTGCCCCTGTACAGCGTTAAAATGTCTTCAAGGCCATAAATTTCACGGTATTTCAAGGAATCCCTGTTGGCATAAGCCTCAAACCGGCCATAACCTTCTACTTCCAAAAACTCTGTTCTTCTGAACAATTTATGATAGGGTATGTATTTGTATTTTCCCTCCTGAATAAATTTAGCCACACCACCCTGACCTGCAACAACCACGTTTCTGGGGTTCCAGGTAAACTTATAATGCCAAAGATTGGAATCGCTTTCCGGCGCGATCAAACCTCCGCAAAATGATTCAAACATGATCATCCTTCCTCCCTTCGATTTTATTCTGTCAATTACCTGCATGGCGCTCATGTGATCCAGACCCGGGTCGAGCCCGATCTCATTCATAAATACCAAACCCTTTTTCTTTACCTCAGGATCCATTTTTTTCAGGTCATCGGAAATATAGGAGGCCGTCACCAGATTCTTACCAAATTCAATGCAATCTCTTGCAACCAGGGTATGCAAAGAAGCGGGCAGCATAGAAATAACAAGATCTGCTTTGCTTATCTGCTGTTTCCGCTGTTCATCCTGAAATATATCCATTTGCACTACCCTACCCTTCGGGTGGTCTTTAACCAATAGTTTGGCATTGTCAGGTGAAATGTCGGCTACGATCAACTCGAGTGATTCAGAACCTGATTTTTCCAGTAAATAGTTGACCAGTGATGAGGAAGATTTTCCGGCACCAAAAATTAAAATACTACGCATACGCTTTTGATTAAAATGATTACGAAATTACGAATTAAGCGGCGAGAAACCTTGATTTTTTTACATAATTCTCACTCGGAAAGCTATCTTTTTTTTGAATTTTTCAATAATTTGGTAAGACTGCTTTTCCTGCGGTTAATTTTATACCTTGTTTTATCAACCTTTTAGGACTTTTAAATGGCTCTCCGAAAGAAGTCAAAAGCCCGGTGAAGACAATCATATTTTATTTGTATTTTTATAATATAATACGATGCTCATGAAAAAATATTTGGTAATTGCCGCAATACTTGGCTCCCTTGCAGTTATATTCGGCGCCTTCGGGGCCCATGCCCTGAAAGAAAAACTTAGTCCGGAATCCCTGCAGAGTTATGAAACCGGTGTCCGGTATTTGATGTATCATGTGATCGTATTGCTGTTCATCAATATTTTTAATGGATTTAGTGAAAAAACAAAAAGTACACTCAGCAAAATTTTTATTGCGGGTATATTGTTGTTTTCGGGTTCTATTTTTTTAATCAGTATGGGGCTTGTCCCGGCAAAATACATTTGGTTTGTCACACCAACGGGAGGGCTTCTGCTGATCATCGCCTGGTTATGGATGGCTTATGAATTCTATAAATCAAAATAAGAAAGCCGGAATTTCCATTTTGATGACGGGAAAGTCTCGATTATTCATCAAACGATCTTTGGTTTTCAAACACTGATCTATTTTGAACAGGACGATATCATAAGAATAATTTATAAACAATTCTAAGATCAAAGTAAAATGTTAACTATTGTATTTCAGCATCTTACCTTATTCAAACGTTTAAGTGAATAGTTTATTTTCATGATTAATATCATTATTTTCTGACCTATTTAATGCGTAAATTTGAGCTATCAAACAAAAGATTAAAAACCTACTAATACCAGTCACATGAAAAATATCAAGATTATTCAGGAGCTCCATGACCTAGGAATTACCGGTTACCATGAGGTATCCTACAACCCGTCTTATCAGGAATTATATGTTGCAGAAGTATCACATCACAGACAGGGATATGAAAAAGGGGCAGATACCGAACCAGGTGCTGTTGCAGTAAAAACCGGTATTTTTACAGGCCGCTCACCCAAAGACCGCTATATCGTTAAAGATGAGACCTCCAAAGACACCATTCACTGGGACGGTGTGGTCAACAAACCGACTACTACGGAAATCTATGATGACCTCAAAGCCAAAGTATTAAAACAGCTGTCTTCTTCCAAAAAATTATATGTGGTTGACGCTTTTTGCGGAACAAATGTTGACACGCGGTTAAAGGTTCGTTTTGTTGTGGAAGTGGCATGGCAGGCACATTTTGTAACCAATATGTTCATCAGGCCTTCGCACTATGAATTACAACATTTTGGAAAACCTGATTTTATCGTCATGAATGGCTCCAAGACTACTAACCCTGACTGGAAGGAACAAGGATTGAATTCTGAAAATTTTGTGGTGTTCAATCTTACTGAAAAAATTCAGATCATCGGCGGCACCTGGTATGGAGGCGAAATGAAGAAAGGAATGTTTGCCATGATGAACTATTATCTTCCACTGCGCGGCATTGCCTCTATGCACTGTTCAGCCAACGTAGGTGAAGAAGGTGATGTTGCGATTTTCTTCGGCTTGTCTGGAACAGGTAAAACTACCTTATCCGCAGACCCAAAACGTTATCTGATCGGGGATGACGAGCATGGATGGGATGACAAAGGCGTTTTCAATTATGAAGGCGGATGTTATGCCAAGGTAATTGACCTGAGCGAAGACAATGAACCGGATATTTGGAGGGCCATTAAAAGAGGAGCACTTTTGGAAAATGTTGTTGTTAATGAATATGGTGAAGTTAATTATTACGATCATTCCATAACCGAAAATTCAAGGGTTTCTTACCCAATTCACCATATCGATAAGATTGTTCTCCCGTCAAAAGCGGGACATGCAAGCAAGATCATCTATTTGTCGGCTGATGCCTTTGGTGTTTTACCTCCTGTTTCCATATTAGATGATGCACAGGCTCAGTACCATTTCTTGTGTGGATTTACCTCAAAACTTGCAGGTACAGAAAGAGGCATTACAGAACCGGAACCTTCTTTCTCTCCGGCATTCGGAGAAGCCTTTTTAACCCTGCACCCAACCATGTATTCAAAAACGCTGGTTGCAAAAATGAAGGAACACAATGCCAAAGCCTATCTGGTAAATACAGGCTGGAACGGAACAGGAAAAAGAATTTCTCTGAAAGATACCCGCGCTATCATTGATGCCATATTAGAGGGCACTATCGAAAAGGCACAAACAGTTCATATTCCTTACCTCAACCTGAATGCCCCGGTAGCTTTGCCAAATGTTAGTAATATTCTTGACCCAAGAACAACTTATAAAGATGTTAGTGAATGGGAGGTAAAAGCCAAAAAACTGGCTTCCCTGTATATCAAGAATTTTGAGCAATATACCAATACTCCTGAAGGGCAGGCCCTGGTATACGCAGGCCCGCAACCGGACAAATAAGATCATTCCTATTTTTTTAACACCGGTTCATTTATTTGGCCGGTGTTTTTTTTGTACTAAATTCACATATACCTTCAGATACTTATAGTTGTCATATCCATGAATTTAAATTTATTGAGAATTCAATCGAAAAATCTGGTTATCCGAGAATATTTCATCAAAATTCTCTGATTGTTATAAAGAATTTATCTAAATAACTTAATTTAGCCCTTTGAATTTTTATAAGTATTATCGCGAGCCACATGGATAGATTTTCCTTTCTAAATGCCATTCATACAGATGTTATTGCTGATTTGTACCAACAATACCTGCGGAATCCTGACGAGGTAGAGCCGGGCTGGAGAAATTTTTTTCAGGGCTATGACCTGGCGAATACGGATTATGACCTGCTTGGTGAAGAAAATAACACCAGCGAAGTCCCGGAAAACGTATTCAAAGAATTCAAAGTAATTGAACTTATAAACGGTTACAGAACACGCGGACATCTTTTTACGAAAACGAATCCGGTAAGGGCCAGACGCACCTATACGCCTACCCTGGCCATTGAAAATTTTGGTTTGAACCAGGAAGATCTGAACACGGTATTTAATGCCGGCAGTATTTTAGGGCTTAAACCCTGTACCCTGCAAGAGATCATTGATCATCTGAACAAGATCTATTGCGATTCCATTGGTGTAGAATACATGTACATCCGAAATCCCGATGAGATCCAATGGTGGCAGATCCGGCTAAATGAAAATGACAACCATCCGAACTATACTCCGGAAACCAAAAAATATATCTTATCCAAATTAAACCAGGCAGTTACTTTTGAACAGTTCCTTCAAACGAAATATGTCGGTCAGAAGCGGTTTTCTCTGGAAGGCGGAGAAACGCTCATCCCGGCACTGGGTGCCATTATCAGGATCGCCTCTACCCAATACAATGTTGATGAGTTTGTTTTGGGAATGGCGCACAGAGGCCGATTAAATACCCTAGTCAATATTTTCAGAAAACCCATTCGCGAATTATTCAATGAATTTGAAGGAAAAGATTACGCCGAAGATGATTTTGACGGTGATGTCAAATACCATTTGGGCTCAACCCTTACAAAAACACTGAAAAACAACAAGCAGATCACCATGAACCTGGTGCCCAACCCTTCCCATCTCGAAACAGTTGGTGCTGTGGCCGAAGGGATCACAAGAGCAAAGATCGACCTGGTATATAATGGTAATTCCGATAAGGTCATTCCCATTATTGTTCACGGTGATGCGGCTGTAGCCGGACAAGGCATTGTGTATGAGATCATACAGATGAGCAAATTAAAAGGCTATTCTACCGGAGGTACCGTGCATATCGTGGTAAATAACCAGATCGGGTTTACAACAAATTATCTCGATGCCAGATCGAGCACCTATTGTACCGATGTGGCTAAGGTGATCCTTTCTCCGGTGTTGCATGTCAATGCAGATGATGTGGAAGCTGTTACACACGCCGTTCTGATCGCTCTCGATTTCAGGATGAAATTCAAGCGTGATATTTTTATTGACCTGCTCGGATACAGGAAATACGGCCACAACGAAGGTGATGAGCCGAGGTTTACACAGCCCAATTTGTACAAGGCCATAGCCAAACAACCCAATCCGCGGGATATCTACGCAAAAAAATTAATGGATGAAGGCGTAATTGACCAGGCCTATCTGACCAAACTCGAAAATGATTTCAAATCCTTACTGGAAGAAGAATTTCTGAGAGCAAAAGAAGACAGTGCCGCCAGGATCCGTCCGTTTATGGAAAATATCTGGAGCGGATTTATGCAACAGGATCTGGAAGGCATGCTGTTGGATGTGGGAACAAAATACCCGAAAAAGAACCTCTTGCAGCTAGCCAAAATAGTTTCTACCGTACCGGAAAATGTGAAATTTTTGAATAAAGCGGAAAAAATCCTCCAGGACAGAGCCAAAATGGCTTTTGAAACCGACCGTCTGGACTGGAGTATGGCCGAGATCTTTGCTTTCGGAAGTCTGATGGAGGAAGGCTTTGATGTGCGTATTTCCGGACAGGATGTAGAACGGGGTACCTTTTCTCACAGGCAC